>Ga0247841_10003330_pt1 | contig 30088 bp, 25 predicted proteins | sample LaCruzMarch2015__2_FD_192410 | JGI IMG/M metagenome (GOLD analysis project Ga0247841, IMG submission 192410) | Freshwater microbial communities from meromictic Lake La Cruz, Castile-La Mancha, Spain - LaCruzMarch2015_18m | ecosystem: Environmental > Aquatic > Freshwater > Lake | place: Spain... | reverse complement strand
TCTCGTTCGGTTGTCCTTGACTCCCTCCTCAATATCCGCAACACTCGATACGGGTGGCTGGTTAAGCCTTACCCGACAGGGACTTCCACCCTGTAAGAAAATGCCAAGCTTGGCCTGGCGCACTAGCGATTCTCTAAAGTTCTGTCGGAATGACGCACTCACGCTTCTCGAACATGGCGCCTTGACCGGCGAGGGCGCAATATACCAATCTAGAAAAACCACCTGTAGAGAACACTCATCACGACAATAATTGCGCCGGCAAAGACTAGGTAAGGCGCTGCTTTGACTTCTTCCACAGCCTTCTCGTCGGTGTGGCGTGCGGTGCAACCGGAAGAACATGCTTGACAATTATGCTCAGTGGTCATGATTCCCCTCCGATCTTTCGAGACCCCTTATACTCATTAGAGTGCATGAGTACGTCCAAGGATTCACTCCCTCTTGCTGAATTATGAGAGTGCAATTTTCAGCAATCGCGAAACCCACAGGAACCAATGCCCTGTAAATGTCTGTTTCTTGAAATGATGAATTCGAGCTGGTTTTCGGGCGTGCCTTAATTATTGCTTATGGAACCAAAGGCAGTTATCTCGATTCTATAGCGATGCTTACGGGAAGGATAACCTCCTGCGTCACTCCAAGCAAGCTTCACATACTTTTCTTCAAAACCGACTATCACATAATCGCCATTCGGCAGCGTGCAGGCAGAAAATCGATCTCGTCCGAAAAGACTGTATTCAGCCTTCAACCCGTCCAAGTGAATAACGTCTCCGACTTGCATGGCTCCTCCTTTTTCGGATGCAAAAGGTGAGCAACGCTGAATTGTAGCAGCGTATACTTGCCTTCAAGCAGCAGGGGATACGCATTAGGCCGATTGGCCGGTTATGCAGAGGCCCGCCTGACAGGCAATCTTCAGAAAGAGCGCCTCGGGGCCGCAGCCCACTACCCGCGACTTGATACAATTTATAAATTAGTGCCGTGTTTTTGTCCACCAATAATTGTGAGGCGTGATAATCATGGGGCTTGAGACCTATTGGCTCTCATACAAGGAAGTCTGCCGATATGTATCCACTTTTGGCTTGATAGCAGGTTGTAAGGGCCATTTTTTTTAATCCCTGTTTAAATTCTGTTTAGCTTGATTAATCCATTGAAGCCTTATATAATTATGATTTTTAGGCTCCCCGTCACTATATAAGCTGAGTTTGACTTATGCGGACAACTCGTTATGAGTTCTTTGAAAAATGCGCGAAATCAAAAGATCCACCGTGACGCTTAAGTGCTCAATTATTAAGTATTGGTGAGGGCAGGCGAAATCTCCGATTTTGATGCACACGTATTTATAAGAATTGACGACACGTAACATTCCAGAGGTTCCAAAAAGATGCGAGTACTCATGATTACCCCGGAAGCCACACCTTTCGCACAGACAGGCGGGCTTGGAGAAGTTTTGTCAGCGTTGCCCGCTGAGCTTGCCGGTTTGGGCGTAGAAGTAGATGTGGTCATGCCCAAGTATCGGGACATACATCCTGATAAGTACAACCTTGAGAAGATGAACATTGTTGTCGAAGTAACTCTGAACGCCAAAAAAGTAACCTCAGAACTATGGAAATTTGATGATAAGCGGGGCGTGCGATACCTGTTTCTCGAATGCGATGCCTACTTCGACCGGGACGCCCTCTACGGCACAGCCGAAGCAGACTACGAAGACAGTGCCGAGAGGTTTGTATTCCTCACAAGGGCCGCCATTGAACTGGCTCTTTTAAGTGGGACTCATTACGATGTGTTTCATTCCCACGACTGGCAGGCGGCTCTCACTCCCGTCTACTTGAGAACGCTGTATGCAGGAGAACCGCTGTTGCAGGACAGCGCTGCCGTGATGACGATCCATAATCTTGGGTACCAGGGAATTTTTTGGCACCTGGACATGCCCCTGGTTGGGGTTGGTTGGGAATTTTTCACCCCCAAGCACATGGAATTCCACGGCAAACTAAACTTCTTAAAAAGCGGAATAGTGTTTGCCGATGAGGTCAATACCGTGTCACCAGGTTATAGAAACGAGATACTTACTCCAGAATTCGGATTCGGACTTGAGGGAATACTTCAAGAAAAAGGGTCTCATCTGTGGGGAATATTGAATGGAGTGGATTACAGGATCTGGAACCCGGAGAGCGACCCCCTGATCGCTGCAGCTTACTCCGTTGAGAATCTGTCAGGAAAGGAACTTTGCAAGGCAGAATTGCAGAAAATAGCTAAACTGCCTGTTCGACCGGAGGTTCCTTTGATAGGAATGGTAAGTCGCCTCTCAAACCAAAAAGGGATCGATATCCTTGCGGGAGCCTTTGAGTCGCTCATGCGGCGCGATCTGCAGGTCGTTGTTCTGGGAACGGGTGAGGCTCGATATCAAACGGTTTTTCACGATTTTGCGACAACCTATCCGGACAAGACCGGCATATTTCTCAGCTATGACTATGAACTGGCTCACAAAATATTTGCCGGATCAGACATGTTGCTCGTGCCGTCGAGGTATGAACCATGTGGACTCAATCAACTTTACGCATTGAAATACGGGACGGTTCCAATAGTTAGAGCTACGGGAGGCCTCACCGACACAGTGGAGGAATTTTCACTGGAGCAGGATTCCGGGACAGGTTTCATATTCAGTGAACAGGAACCTGTGTCACTCGAAATGACGATTCTCAAGGCAGTGAATTTCTATCTCAATGAACCATCCGGCTGGAAAAGGTTAGTGGTTCGTGGGATGAATAGAGATTTTTCATGGAATCGGTCGGCGAGAGAATATATCGAACTCTATGAACAGGCGATCAAGCAAAGACAGAATTATATATCTCAAGCGCCGGGATAGCAGGAACGAACTATTTCGTAGATAAAATCTGCGTCACAATAAGCAAAATTTATTGGCAACCACTATAACTCTGGGAACTATTTGAAGACGGAGGACGTGCAATGGCTCTAAACCTCGACAGTATAGGGAGGAAGCTCGGCCCTGTAACAAAGACCTATAACTGGAAGGACGTGGTTCTTTATGCCCTGGGGGTGGGAGCTGGATTCGACGATCTGGATTACTGCTACGAAAGCCGTCTCAAGGTCATACCGAGCTTTTCAATAGGAGCTGTCTTCGAGTTTCTTGCTCAGGCAGGTTTGACTTCTGAGGCTGATTTATCAGGAATTCTGCATGGAGAGCAAGATATTATTTTTCACAATTCGATTCCGACTGAGGGAACTCTGTCTACCGAAGGAGCGATCACGCACATATACGACAAGGGCACTGACATAGGCGCCCTTGTAGTGGCCAAGGCCGATACTTACCATTCTAACGGAAAGAAACTCTTTACAAACATTTTTACTCTGTTCTGCCGGAAGGACGGAGGTTTCGGAGGGCCGGACTCACCCAAGGAGCCGGTGGAATTTCCCGATAGGACGCCGGACTTCGAAGAACAATGCGTGCCTTCATCAGACCAGCCGCTCATATACAGGCTGTCTGGTGACATTTTCGCTTTGCACGTAGACCCTGACTTCGCCCAGGCCAGCGGATTTGAGAAACCCATAATGCACGGGTTATGCACCCACGGCTATGCTTGTCGGGCAGTGATAAAACATCTTTTCCCCGGTGAACCCGAGCGAATGAAGCGTTTTTGCAATAGATTCTCTCGTACCTTATATCCAGGGTCTCCCATCAAAACTCAAATCTGGAAAATTAAGGACGGCTGCGCCCTGTTCCGGACAGTTAATGCCTTGACAGGCGACGTGGTCATAGATCGAGGTATCGTGGAATGGGATACGGGAGAATTCACGCAAGGGGTGTCCCGGAAGGAGCGGATACGGTTTGACGGTCGAGTGGCTGTAATAACAGGTGCGGGGGCGGGTTTAGGACGAGTCTACGCTCTGGAATTGGCCAAGAGAGGCGCTAAGATAGTGGTCAACGATTTGGGCGGCAAAAGAGACGGCTCCGGCGAAGGTTCATCTGCTGCAGCCGACCTTGTTGTGGCAGAAATCCGAACTCTTGGCGGTGAAGCAGTGGCGAGCTACGATTCGGTGACGACTGTCGAGGGCGGCGAAAAGATAGTGAACAAGGCTGTGGAAGCCTTCGGTCGAGTGGATATCCTGATCAACAACGCTGGAATACTTAGGGACAAGACTCTGGCAAAGATGGAGCCGGCGGATTGGGCTGCCGTCATGGCTGTTCATCTTGACGCAGCTTACAATGTTTCTCGCCCGGCTTTTATGAAGATGCGCGAAAACGGTTATGGCCGGATAATCCTGACTACGTCTGCTGCAGGGCTTTACGGCAATTTTGGACAGACCAACTATTCTGCTGCCAAGATGGCACTGGTCGGTTTTATGAATACGTTAAAGCTCGAAGGGGAGAATCACGGTATCAAGGTGAATGCTGTTGCGCCAATAGCCGCCACCAGGCTTACTGAGGACATATTACCCGCCGACCTGGCGGAAAGGTTGAAGCCGGAGTTCGTAGCTCCACTCGTTGTGCTGCTGTGCTCGGAAGAATGCAAGGTAAGTGGAGCACTATACAGCGCCGGTATGGGACATTACGCGAGAAATGCCATGGTGACCGGCACTGGAGTCGTGCTGGGAGACGGAAAGGAGATACCGACTCCCGAATTGGTAGCCCGGCACATCAAGCAAATCGCCGCAATGGATGGCGCTGTAGAGTATACAAACGTAACGGTTGCGTTTGGGGCGATGTTACAGGCGTTGACTGCCCCGAAAGATCAGTCCGGCCAGTCTAAGAGCGGCTTAAGCGTCAAAGAGGTTTTTGATCGTATGGCCGGCGCATTCCAGAAGGATAGAGCTTCCGGCGTTGATGTAGTGTTCCAGTATCACATTTCAGGTCGGGGCGGAGGTTCTTGGTACGCAGCCATAAAAGAAGGGACCTGTGAGGTTAAGTCCGGAGAGCACAACAAACCCACGACAACGATCATAATGTCGGACGAAGATTTTCTGAACCTCATGAGCGGCAGGCTTAATGCTATGCAGGCTTATACTTCCGGCAAGCTCAAGATCCAGGGCGATCTTATGAAATCACAGCTCGTAGAGAAACTTTTTAAATTCTGAACCTCAACAGGAGAGCCAGGCATGATAGGCATCACTTCTTACGGTGGTTATATACCGAGACTCAGATTGAACCGCATGAGCATTTTCCAGAATATGGGTTGGTTTGCGCCTGCCATTATAATGGTAGCCCAGGGAGAACGATCTTTCTGTAACTGGGATGAAGACAGTGTGACCATGGCCGTAACAGCAGCCCGGGATTGTTTGAAGGGCAGTGACAAGAAGGCCTTAGATGCTCTGTACTTATGCTCGACAACTCTTCCGTTTTCGGACCGTTCCAATGCGGGCATAGTGAAAACCGCTCTGAATCTCAAAGACAATATCATAGCCCAGGACCTGACATCGACGCTGAAGGCCGGGACAACGGGTCTGATAACTGCCCTGTCGGCCATCCAGCAGAACAACGCAGGCAGGATCCTTGTGGTTGCAACGGACAAACGGGACGCCAAGGCCGCATATTTTTACGAGATGTGGTTCGGAGATGGCGCTGCTGGACTCATGGTCGGTGATTCAGATGTTATCGCAGAGTTCAAAGGGTCTTATTCAGTTTCTCATGACTTTGTAGACCATTACAGGGGAAACCTGAACAAATATGACTATATGTGGGAAGAACGCTGGGTAAGGGATGAAGGCTACTCGAAAATAATCCCCGAGGCAGTCAACGGACTTTTCAATAAACTGTCCATATCTATGGAGGATGTGGATAAGTTTGTATTTCCGTGCTTTTTCAAGGCAGAGCACAGGAATATTGCAAAAAAATTGGGCGCCACTCCGGAGAAACTGGCGGATAATCTCCATGAGGTGTGCGGCGAGACCGGAACGGCCCACCCACTGGTAATGTTCATACACACCTTAGAGAAATCCAGCCCTGGTGATCGGATTCTCCTTGCGGGCTTTGGACAGGGATGTGATGCTCTCTATTTTCAGGTGACTGAAAAGATCAAAGATCTACCGGCTCGTTCCGGGATCACCGGTTCTTTAGAAAACAAACAGATTATAGACAACTACCCAAAATTTCTGAAATTCAGGGACCTGATCCAAACAGAAATGGGGATCCGAGCAGAATTCCCCACCCAGACGGCGATGACGGTACTCTGGAGGAAGCGCAAAATGCTCCTGGGCATGGTGGGCGGAAAATGCACTAAATGCGGCACGGCCCAGTTTCCACGCATGGATATTTGTGTGAATCCTGGCTGCTTGGGAATTCAGACCCAGGAGGATTACGAGTTCTCCGATGTGCCGGCGGTGGTCAAGAGCTTCACCGGCGATCTCCTGGCAGTCTCTCTGGACCCTCCGGCGATTTACGGAATGGTTCAGTTCGAAGGCGGAGGGCGGTTCATGGCCGACTTTACCGATTGCGAACTGGCTGATGTTCGAGTGGGGCAGCGAGCGGTTTTGGCTTTCCGCAAGCGTTACACGGACAGACAGAGGGGCTTTACCGGTTACTTCTGGAAAGCAGTTCCTGTTCGAGGGAGTGTAGAGGACGAGGCGGTCCGGGAGCCCTCAATCGATTTCTCCGGACAAGTGGCTGTAGTCACTGGAGCAGGCGGGGGTCTCGGAAGGGTTTATGCTATCGAGCTTGCCAAACGCGGGGCAAAAGTGGTGGTAAATGACCTCGGGGGAGCCAGGGATGGTTCCGGTGAGGCTTCTTCAACTGCAGCAGATCTCGTAGTAGATGAGATAAGGGCCTTAGGCGGCGAGGCGGTCGCAAGCTACGATTCAGTGTCTACTCCAGAGGGAGGAGAAGCGATAGTTAAGAAAGCGGTGGAATCTTTTGGGCGCATTGACGTCTTGATAAATAATGCCGGAATTTTGCGAGACAAGACCTTGGTCAAGATGGAGCCGAATGAATGGAAGGCGGTCACGTCCGTTCATCTTCTGGGGGCATACAATGTCTCACGTCCAGCCTTTCTCAAGATGCGGGAAAACGGTTATGGTAGGATCATCTTCACTACTTCTGCTGCCGGCCTTTATGGCAATTTCGGACAAACCAACTACTCGGCCGCCAAAATGGGCTTGGTTGGATTCATGAACACAGTAAAGCTGGAAGGCGAAAAGCACAATATCAAGGTAAACGTGGTTGCTCCAATTGCAGCAACCCGGCTGACTAAAGACGTATTACCTCCAGATCCGGCTGATAAGCTGAAGCCGGAATACGTTGCCCCACTCGTGCTCTATCTGTGTTCACGCAGTTGCGACCATAATGGCATGATCTTTAATGCCGGTGCAGGCTGTTTCAATCGTGTGGCCCTGATGACCGGTAAAGGGGCCGTAGTGGGTGATGGCAGGACATTCCCCACTCCGGAGGAGCTAGACGAGAAATGGGAAAAGATCAGCGATTTGTCGGAAGGCAAAGAATATTACAGTGCCACACTGGCCCTCGGCTCAATGCTCGAAGTTTTGAATCCTAAAGGGGATATAGTATCGACTGATTCCGCATCGACAGTTAAAGATATATTCGACCATATCTCTGAAGCGTTTCAGGCAGACAAATCATCAGGAGTCGACATCGTTTTCCAGTTCAATATTACAGGATCGCAGGGCGGTGACTGGTTTATGATGGTCAAGGACAGATTGTGTGAGGCCCATGAGGGCGTACACGCTAAACCGACCACCACAATTATTATGGCCGATGATGATTTTGTAAACCTTATCAAGGGAAAATTGAAAGCAATTCAAGCGTATACGTCCGGCAAACTTAAAATCAAAGGCGATCTGATGAAATCCCAGCTTATTGAAAAACTATTTAAATTCTAAAAGGGTGACTAGCATGGCAACTGGAATTAGAGATAAAGTAGCAATAATAGGAATGGGTTGCACACGATTCGGCGAAAGGTGGGATGTGGGCGCCGAGGAACTTATGGTAGAAGCTTTCTGCGAGTGTTTAGGAGATGCCGGTGTGGACAGACACGATATCCAGGCAGCTTGGCTGGGAACCTGTGTTGAAGAAGTCAATGTCGGCAAGAGTGGACTGCCCCTGTCTACAACATTACGTCTGCCGTTCATTCCTGTAACGAGGGTAGAGAATTTCTGCGCTAGTGGCACAGAATCGTTCAGGGGTGCCGTTTACGCGGTAGCTTCGGGCGCATACGACATCTGTTTGGCTATGGGAGTTGAAAAGTTGAAAGATACCGGCTATGGCGGCTTACCCAACCCCGGGTCTAACTGGGGGTCGCTGAGTTGGCTGTGGTGGCCGAACATCACGGCCCCTGGTGCATTTGCCTTGCTGGCTTCTGCGTACGCCGCAAAATACAAAATCCCGGATCAAGAACTGAAGCGCGCACTCGCACATGTGTCGGCAAAAAGTCATGCCAATGGGGTGCTGAATCCGAAAGCTCACCTGAGGAAGGCTGTTACGGAGGACCAGGTCATTGCAGCGCCTATAGTGGCCCATCCTCTTGGGCTGTTTGACTGCTGCGGGGTCAGTGATGGGGCAGCCTGCGCAATTGTTACCACTGTGGAAAAGGCGAAACAGATGGGCAAAAAAGATTTCATCACAGTGAAGGCTCTGCAACTGGCATTGAGCAGTGGCGAGGAAATGGCCTTCAACGGCTGGGATGGTGATCATTTTATGACCACCGACCAGTGCAGCGTCAGGGCCTACAAAGAGGCGGGAATCACTAATCCGCGAAAAGAAATCAGCATGATGGAGGTCCATGACTGTTTTTCTATCACTGAATTGGTTACGTACGAGGATCTACACATTTCCGATAGGGGGCAGGCAGTACGTGACGCCCTCGATGGGTTTTACGACCGAGAAGGCGGCGGAGTGCCCTGCCAGGTTGACGGTGGCTTGAAGTGCTTTGGTCATCCGATAGGCGCTTCCGGCCTGAGAATGCTCTACGAGATGTACCTGCAACTCCATGGGAGGGCAGGAGAGAGACAGATCGAAAATCCCGTCTACGGCCTTACTCATAACTTGGGGGGTGTGCCGTTCATGAACGTGTGCAGTATTGCAATAATCGGAAAGTATTGAGGAAATGATCGAGGTCAAGTTCATCATGAATTCGGCCGTAGAAGAGATCTTATCCTTCAAGACATGTTGCGGGCTTATGAGGGTGTTTGATCAAAACCTGGAGATTCACCTGCGCAACAAGGGCTCTGGCCCAATAATGATTCCCAGCTATTTTGACCTGTTAGGACAACACGGTGCCATGAGAGTCGAGACTTTAACTCCCCCAGGTGTCCATCAAATAATGCCGGGGGAAATCTTGGCACTCTATTGTGCCATGGACGAGACGGTCTGGGGAAAATCCACCGAGGCGGTTTTCTATGATTGCGCGGGCAACGCATATCCTGTTGGTATAGTTGATTAATACTGTGGGGGTAGCGAATGGAAATCATAAAATACTCTGAGGAACACAAAATTTTCAGGCAATCCGTCCGGAAGTTTTTTGAGAAAGAAGTCATCCCTTATGTCGAAGAATGGGAAGAAGCAGGTATCGTTCCCAAGAGTGTCTGGAAAAAAATGGGGGATCAGGGTTTTCTCTGCATGGATGTACCTGAAGAATATGGTGGCGTGGGGGCTGATTTCCTGTATTCAGTAATCTTGTCCGAGGAACTGGTCCGCACAGGTCATGCGGGATTAGCCGCTCCGCTGCACAGTGACGTAGTAGTCCCTTACATTACGTCATTTGCCTCGGAAGAGTTGAAACATAGGTATCTTCCAGGGTGTGTTGCAGGAGACATAATCACGGCAGTCGGCATGACCGAACCAAACACTGGTAGTGACCTGGCAGCTATAAGGACCACAGCGAGGGAAGACGGGGATCATGTTATTATTAACGGCCAAAAGACTTTCATCAGTAATGGTATCATTTGTGATCTTATAGTGCTCGCGGCCAGAGATCCCAACGAACCCAATCCGCACCAGGCTCTGAGCTTGTACCTGGTGGAAGCAGGAACACCCGGATTCGACAAGGGACGAAAGCTTAAAAAAATAGGCTGGCATAGCCAAGACACGGCGGAACTTTATTTCAATGATTGCCGGATTCCTAAGGCTAATCGATTGGGTGAAAAGGGCGCCGGTTTCATGATGCTCATGCAAAAATTGCAGCAGGAGCGCCTGATGGTATGTATATCCGCTGTGGCCGCAGCAGAGCGCATGTTGGAAATGACCATAAAATACTGCCAGGAGCGCACGGCTTTTGGGAGGCCTATTTCCAAATTCCAGAATACCCAATTCAGAATAGTTGAAATGGCGACTGAGAGTAAGCTGGGTCGGACCTTTTTAGACAAACTCGTTGTTGATCACACGGAAGGCAAGAATGTTGTGGTAGAGGTGGCCATGGGAAAATATTGGACTACCGAAATGGCCATGAGGGTCGCCGACGGATGCCTACAACTGCACGGTGGTTACGGATATTGCGAGGAATACCCCATTGCCAGAGCGTGGAGAGATATCCGGGTCATGCAGATTTTTGCCGGCACCAATGAAATAATGAAGGGTATTGCCGCAAAATTCATGGGGCTGTAATGAGTACTATAGAGATTAATGTCTTGTAAAATCAATCAGATATTCCACAACAGGGGGTGATATATCGAACACCATTGACAGACAGGCAAGGTTATTCCGTATGATATATGACGACAGACCATGGTTGAAGCACTACGATCCAGGAGTGCAGCCGGAAGTATCGGTTCCCGATGTTTCTTTGGTCGATCAATTTGATGATATAGTTTCAAGGTTTGCCCAGTCACCGGCGTTACATTTTTACGGTGTTACCTTGAGCTACCAAGAACTCCTCGGCCATGTGAACCGATTTGCCGACACTTTGACAAAAAACGGTTGCATGCCGGGCGACATTGTGGGCATCAATCTACCCAACATTCCACAATATCTAATTGCTCAGATGGGGACTCTCAAGGCCGGCTGCGCAACATCCGGGATGTCTCCGCTCTTGACCGCACGTGAACTCGCATACCAGCTAAACGATTGTGAGGCCAAGGCGATTGTTACTTTGGACGCGATTTTTGAACATCGTCTCAAGGAGATTGCCAATGAACTATCGCATCTCAACGTCGTCATAGCGACCGGAATCCTGGATTTCCTGCCTTGGCCAAAACGCTTGTTAGGTCGCCTGATCAAAAAAGTCCCCCACGGGAAGGTAACGATTCTGCGAAACAAAACGGTCTTGCGGTTTATGGATATTCTTTCCACTCCGGCAAGTAGTGGACCGGTAATTAAAGTCGGCACGGATGATTATTGCCTGGTACAGTACACCGGTGGGACCACTGGACTGCCCAAGGGAACAATTCTAACTCATCGGAACATGGCGGCCAATCTCACCCAGATAGAACACTGGGTTAAACCGGAGTTTGGATCGGAAGTGCTGCTCTCCGGTTTCCCGCTGTTTCACTTGGCAGGACTGGCGCTATGTCTTGCTTCAGTTTTTGTGGGAGGGGCGCAGATCCTGATTCCCAATCCGCGTGATACCAAGCACATCGTCAAGGAAATCGCCAAGTATAGGCCCACGATATTGGTGAATGTTCCTTCCCTATACATGATGCTGCTTGAAGAACCAGGCTTTCGAAGGCTCCACTTCACGAGGCTCAGTTTCTGCCTGTCAGGTGCGTCTGCGTTTCCTGTCGAATCCATAAGAGAGTTGGAAAGCGTGGTGGGCGATGGCCGAGTACTGGAGGTTTACGGGATGACCGAAGCCAGTCCTATAATAACAATGAATCCTCGGAGGGGGAGAAAGAAGATAGGCACAGTGGGACTGCCGATATCCAGCACACGGGTGAGACTGGTAGATTTGGAAACCGGTGAAAAACAAGTGCCGATCGGCGAAGAGGGTGAAATTATTGTCAATGGACCTCAAGTAATGCAGGGATACCTGAACAAGCCGGTTGAGACCGGGATTGCACTCAGGGAACATGATGGAGCCTTTTGGCTACATACCGGGGATGTTGGTCGCATGGATGAGGAAGGCTTTATGACCATTGTCGACCGAACAAAGGACATGATTAATGTTGGAGGCTTCAAGGTTTTCTCCAGGGAGGTGGAGGAGAAACTATACGAACATCCGGCAATAGAATTTTGCGCGATAATCGGGGTTCCCAATCCAAAGCGTCCAGGGACCGAACTGGTGAAACTTGTTGTACAACTGGATCAGGCTTACAGAGACGTGGATCAGGAAGTTCTCAAGACAGATTTGATGGCGTTTTCAAAGGAAAATTTTTCTCCCTATAAGATTCCTCGGTTTATAGAACTGGTCGAGAATCTACCACTGACTGCCGTAGGCAAAGTCGACAAGAAAACACTCAGGAAATAAATGGCTTAGAATTTTTGCCGCAATGAAGGTATCCCACGAGGATCGGCAGGTTGCAATAACTGATGATAGAAGAGGAATCCATAGGCAATGTGAAAAAATTCAGGTTGGCTCGCTCCGTGGCAGGCCGACCTTTGTATTTTACGTGCGCCTATTGGGTGGACGGACTTATGGTGGATACTGGTTGTGCTCACACTGTGTCCGAACTGGTCAACGCCGTCGGCGATCTTGCGATACACTCCATAGTGAATAGTCATAGTCACGAAGATCATGTTGGGGGGAATGCTGCTCTTAGCGCCAAGTTTGGGGCCGAAATAAGGGCCCATACAGCAGCTTTACCTATTCTCAGGGCTCCTAGAGACAAGCCTTTGCGTCTATATCAGCGCGTAATGTGGGGCTATCCCGAACCATGTGCCGGCTTGCCATTGGGAGACGTCGTTGAGACGGACAAGCACCGATTCCAGGTCATAAACACCCCCGGCCACTCTCGTGACCACATATCCCTCTACGAACCGGACGAGGGTTGGCTTTTCTGCGGGGACGCTTATGTGGGCGGTCGTGATCGTGCCCTGAGAAGAGACTACAACATCTGGGAGATTATATCCTCACTGAAGGAGATGGCAAAGTTGACGCCTTCAATACTGTTTCCCGGAAGCGGTAACGCTAGGCCGGATCCCGTGGGAGAAATGATCAGCAAAATCATCTATCTTGAAGAAATGGGAGAGAGAGTGCTGGATCTGCACGGGAAAGGATGGAGCAGGCACAAAATAAGCCGGAAGCTGTTCGGTCATGAAATGCCGATTGCTTATATTACTTTCGGACACTTTAGCGGAAGAAACTTGGTTCGATCGTACATCGATGATCGATCGGAGCCACGATCCTAGAGGAGTTCAAGAGCCGTAGCAAGCCATATCCTTTCCCAAATCATATTTCCTAATGCTACCTTTAAAAAATGCGTTTTTGTGGGCGTGAGATGGATAAGCTGCCTTGAGGTGGTAACAAGGCTGATGCGAGGGGATGCTTTCTCAGTTGTTTTCCGGCATAGTTCCGATAATATATGCCGTGAACCCTTTCTTCCCAGCAGGTCATTGAAGTAAATTCCTCTCGCTCCGTTTCGGGGTCGGCGGTGTCTTACCGCCTTGCGGTTTCCGGAGTTGCTCCTGGCAGACTTGTCGTAACGCTTTGATGTTTGTCAATATATATTTGTTTTCAAACAGGTCTGCCCTAAGCTTAGTATGGCGCTCCTTGTTCTGAATGTCCTCCTAAAAACCGCGGTATGATGAGAAAAAAGCTGAAATGACGCTGAATTATGAGATGAGAGGGGTGTTTGGTAGGCAACAATGGTCATTTATCGACAGTTTTGATGGGTTCGAACGCGTACATAAACCAGGAAAAGTGTTATCTCTGGAAATGTACTGGGATATTGCTGTAAATATAGCTCATTCTTGGACGTGAAAAGGCTTGATCAACGCGTGTAACGGCCGGGGGGCGTTTGAGGCTTTTATATCCTCTGGCATCGTAGCTCTAGGCTTCATATTGTCTCAGTATTTCAGGTCGTCTTTGGGTGATGAACTACGCCGCAGATAGTGCTTGCTGAAGTAATTAGGGAGAACTATAGTCAAGAAGCGCTGAGAACGCGATTGCCTTGAAAGTCTGTTACCATCCCCAGCCTTCGGAACGACATCGTGAGGTGGATCAGCGTATGCTACGGATTCAGGCGAAGATCGAATGATTCGCGGGACGAAACAGCAGGGTGGGCTCGTTGCCGCATAGCTCCGGGGAAAGGAATGAAAAAAGAATGAAAATATTAGGTTGGTTGAAACCTCTGTTCTTGACGACAGCCGCAGCACTTCTCATGGGCGTTTTTTCAAACGGCATGGCAGCGGCGGACGAAAAATCATATCCGGAACCTCCCAAGGGAAAGACCGTCTATGACGCTCCTGATCCGCTGCCACCCGGCAAGCACGGCGATCTGATCTGGGCAACCGAGATCAAGACCGAAATTCCCGGTGCGCGTGCCTGGAGAGTGCTCTACAGATCGACGGATATCAAGGACGTAGCGGTTCCGGTCTCCGGCCTGGTAATTGCGCCGGCAGGAAAGGGACCTGGCAAGGGTCGCCCCGTTGTAAGCTATGCACACGGCACCACCGGGATTACCCGCAACTGTGCGCCTTCTATGGTGGATAATCCAGCCAAAGATGCGTCGTTCTATTTCTTTCCCGATAGTTGTGATCAGATGGATTCGGGTATTCCAGGTCTGACGCTGATGCTTGCCGCTGGTTATGTCGTGGCAGCTACCGATTATAGCGGCCTGGGAGCCCCAGGCTTTCACCAGTACCTGGTTGGTCCGACTGCTGCCCGCAATGTCCTGGACCTTGTGGTGGTAGCACAGCAAATCCCCCAAGCTGGTGCAGGCAAGCTGGCGGTTGTCTTTGGCTGGTCGGAAGGTGGTCAGGCAGCCGTCTGGGCAGGGCAGATTGCCGACTATGTTGCCGGTTCCGCTGAGATTCTGGGTGCAGCGGCATTAGCTCCCGTCAACGCGCTGGAGCAGATCAAGATTGAAGCACAGGTCTTAGCATCAGGCAAGAAGCTCCCGCTGATGACGAACGTCGAGACGATTATGGCCCAGTACGCATCGACGGTCGTTTTCCCCGAACTCAAACTTTCCGACGTGTTGACACCCTTCGGTATCGACTTCATCAAAGAAACGTCCAAGTGTCAGTGCAGCAAGCACATGGGGCAATCCCTCGCCTACATGGAAGCCTTGAAAGGGCCCGCAACTCGACCGGACCCGCAGAATCAGGCAGCGTGGATGAAGCGTTCCGAGCAGATGGCTCTGGGCAACGTACCTGCAAAGGTTCCGATAGCCGTCTATCAGGGGGATGAAGATCCGACAATTTTCCCTGCGGCGACGGAAGCCTACGTCAAGAAGGCTTGCGCTTCCGGGACGACAATCACTTACAGCCATTATGCCGATACTGACCACCTCCGGATTCCAGGAAGGGCGCAAGCTGATTTCCTGAATTGGATCGCTGACCGCTTTTCGGGCAAACCAGCACCATCAAGCTGTAAATAGGATGCCAACGAGTCATGCCGCATCCCCATTTAGAACCTCATGGCTTCCGCAGAGATTCGCACCTTGCCGATAAATACAGGGAAAGGAAAACAAATGAAGAAAGAAGACAACAAGATCAGTCGACGCGGTTTCCTCAAAGCTCCGTCGTTGATGGTCATCGGCACCCTTCTACTGGGATCGGCCGCGCTTGCGGCGGCCTCCACGAGCGATCTTGTTGCGGACGCGATCTACTTCAACGGCAAGATTGTCACGCTCGATCCGGCGGAAACGACGGTCGGCGCTGTTGCCGTCAAAGACGGCAAGATTCTGAAAGTCGGCAGCTCGGACGACATGAAGAAACTCGGTGGTCCCGCTACCAGATCTCTTGATCTCGGCGGCAAGACGGTCGTGCCTGGATTGGTCGACGCCCACTGCCATCCCATGGAAACCGTCATGATGAAGGATGGCTGGGTTGATGCCCGCTACCCTGCGTGCGCGTCAGTGAAGCAGGCCCTCACCAACATCGCCGCCTGGATACAGCATACGCCAAAGGGAAAATGGGTCTTTGTCGCCTGCGTGTCGGCAAGCGAGAACAAGTTCGTGGAGAAACGCCTCCCGACGAAAGCAGAACTCGACTCCGTGGCGCCCGATAACCCGGTGGTTGTTGCAGACGGAGCCCACCTGGCCGTGGCCAACTCAATGGCCTTGAAAATGCTCGGCGTCACCAAGGGCGTTAGCACGCTGAAGGGTGGCGGCCGCGCGATCCTCGACAAGGACGGTGAGCCGAACGGCACCCTTACCGATGCCATGGGCGCAGTGCCGACCACGCCCACCCTCGATGACCTGGAACGATATTATGGCACCGGCATCCAGGATTTCTGGAAGCCGTACGGCTTCACGTCCCTTATGGCCATTACCCCCGCTGCGGCCCTGCCTGTGCTGCAGGCTGTTTCGCAGAAAAAGAAGCCTGATATCCGCTATACCGTATCGGTTTGGACGGATCCCAACGCCGAGGGCATGCCTGAGAATCTCGACAACTTCAAGATGCCGGCAGGGGCCGATCCCGCCTTCTACCGGTTCGGGGCGATAAAGGACTGGGTGGACGGCGAGAACGACTGCCGTACAGGGCTTATGTATGAGCGCTATAAAGGCCATTTCGACACGGACCCGCCGGGAGACAAGGGAACTCTGGTGACCCCGCTGCCTAAAGTGGAGCATTTTGCCGATATCGCCACCAGGAACGGGGTCATATGTATGCTCCACTGCTCCGGCGACAAAGCCATGGATATGGGCCTCGATGCTTATGCACATGAAATCAAGACGAGATCCCAGAACACTATCATGCGCATCGAGCACTTCGGGATGTTCCAGATGAGCGACAAGCAGCTCAACCGCGCCAGTGAGATGAAGAAGCAGGGAATCTTCATATGTATCCAGCCTACGTGGCTCCTCGAACTGGTGAAGGCAGACTATGAGAATATGGGCGCAGAGCTTGCCAAAACCGGTTTCAGATTCCGCTCGATGATTGATGCGGGTCTTGGGCCGGCCGCAGGCACCGACATGACAGGGATCTACCTGGCGAATATCAACCCCTTCAGTGCAATCTACGCGTGCGTGACCCGCAACTCCGATCAGGGTATTTTTGAGCCTAGGGAGGCCGTGACGGTCACGGAAGCCCTCAAAATGTGGACCATCTGGGCCGCGAAATCGATGGGCGAAGCCGACGTAAAGGGTTCGATCGAGCCAGGTAAGTACGCGGACATGACCGTGCTCTCAGACGACATCTTCACCATGCCCAAAGAGGGCCTCAAGGATGTCAAGACCCTCAAAACGATTGTGGGAGGCAGCGTCGTATACGAGGCGAAATAGCATAAAGGGCATATATATCGTGGTGGGTTCATGAACGGGTGGATCAATGGTCTAATGGGATTTGAGAGTTGAACGAGACTTGAACAGCTTCTTAAACAAATTGTCGGACAGGCTCCGGCTCAGTAGCGTCTATTTATTGACTACACCCCTTATCTTATTTTTGCAGCTGATAACAAACAGATTTTTGTATTGTTCCAAGCCGTTCCAGAGAAGAACTTGTTGATTTCATGTCACTGGCAGTTCCCGGAATTTTGAGGCTTATTGCGTTGGACGTTTTTTCAAAACTTGCCTAACGACAAGGAGAGTTCTAGTGGAATGGAATGCGTTTTATGCTGCAATGGCAGGGTCATCGGCCACAGTTATTGGGCTAATATTTGTTGCGGTGCAACTTAAATCTGACAAATTCTCACAGACATCTGCATGGAAGGCGGTGGCTTCTTCCACTTTCTATATTTATTTTATGGTGTTTTTCTTGTCTTTGACTTTTCTTATCCCTGCCTTAGGACCAAATGTAAAGTCTATCATAATCTTGTTCCATGTGGGGTTAGGGGCATATCGAGTAGTGCGAATCTGGTTCCCGGTTTGGCATGGCATTTTCAAAGGTTCGGGAGAAGGTTTCATAGAAGCCCTTTGGTTCTTGGCTGGTCCATTCCTTTTGTACAGTCTGCTCGCTTACCATGCGGCTGAGATATGTCTCGGGAAACATGAGAAATCGTTCGATACCAGCATTGCAATAATTCTTCTTATATTGTTGGGCTTGGCCTTAAGAAACTCATGGAATCTCTTGGTGGATGGTGCATTCCAAAGGACTAGTGTGAGCCACATATCGTCTCAATAAGACATAAACAGGCCTGAATAGGGGAACAGCATGACAGCAAGACGAATAATCCAGACCATTTTCCTGGTGGGAGAAATTTCTCCAAATTAGCTGGGCCTCCCCGACCAAAATGATCGGTGCCCCGAAGAAGGGATCGCTTCCGATGAAACAGAGTTTCCAGATGTAACCTTTCCCCAAAAATACCTTTACAACGAACGGCTTCTTCCACTATATTCCCACGCTAAACCTTATTGATTGGACGAAAAATGAGGAGAACGGATGGACGTTCCTCTGAGTTTAGGGGTAAGCTATCTTTTCAGCTTTGGGTAAATGCCTGTCAGTATAGGCATCAATTATCAGGTGATCGTCAAGCATCCTGAGAACATCGAACATCAGGACTCCATCTTGAGGCTTACCTTTACCCCGGTGCTCCCTTCGCCCTTTGTCAAGAAGGAGTAGGAAATCGTTGGGCATCCTGAGACAAAGGAGGAATATGACCATGAAAATCCGATCATCTCAATTGGTTCCATTTTTGGTAGCCTTGGCGTTGGTCATCGGACTTACAGATTCCTACGCGTGTATGTCGTTCCGGGTTACCGCAAGAGACGGAAACGTAATGATAGGCCGGACCATGGAGTTCGGCGTTGACAGTCAGTGGAAGATCGCTGTTGTCCCCCGGGCCATGCAGTTCACCAGTCCAGCGCCGGGAGGCAAGAATGGCCTCACATGGAAGGGAAAATACGGATACGTTGCGGTCGTGGGTTGGGGCGTGGACGACATGGTGTCAGACGGCTTGAATGAAGCGGGACTCTCTTTCGGAGGGCTTTGGTACGAGCCTGACGTGAAGTACCAGGATGTGCCGCAGGGTCAGGAAGCCCGTGCCCTGGCACAGACAATGGTTGGGGCCTGGATACTCGGTAATTTTGCCACGGTCAACGAAGTGAAGCTGGCGATGGCCGAGGTCCTGATATTCGGTTACGTGGTTCCCGCGCTGGGCATAGCTCCTCCGGGTCACAGTGTCATATACGATGCGAGCGGCAAGAGCATCGTCATGGAGTTCGATGAAGGGGGCAAGGTCCGGATCTACGACAATCCTTTGGGCATTCTGACGAATGCTCCAGATTTCCCATGGCACATCAAGCACTTGAGGCAGTATATCGGCATGCGTGACGAGAATCCAAAACCCATGGAGATGGCTGGAGTGAAATTGATTCCCACCGGCAATGGGGCAGGCATGATCGGATTACCGGGAGATCTGACGCCGCCAAGCCGCTTTATCCGTCTGGGAGTGACCACATATTTCGCAGACCAAGCCGAAAATGCGGAGAAAGCACTCAATCTCTGTCAGCACATAGTGAACGCGTTTAACATCGTGAGCGGTCTGGTCGTGGAGAGGTCCCCGCAAGGGAAGGTTGTGGCGAAAGAGACGACTCAGTGGGCTTCATTTAGAGATCTCACGAACAAGGTTTTCTACTTCCAGACGTACGAGAATCTGGATCTGCGCAAGGTTGATCTTCGCAAGTTGGATTTTTCGGCGGACAAGGTGAGATTCATACAGATGTACGGTGCCCCCCAGTCGGTGAAGGACGTGACCGGCACAGCGAAGTAGCACCGGGTGGTTTAGGTTTTGATTGACTGAAATTTGAGGGGGCATATCTCATGAAAAGATTTCTCTTGGTAGGTTTGATTTCAGGAATGTTGTTTTCCGTTTTCCCTTGTCCGCCCTCAATGGGGGAAGGATCTACCGGAGGTGGGTTCTTGTCAGGCCTGTCGGCCCTCAAAGGAACCAAGGTGGGAGAAATCATGATCAATCCCATTGTGCAGGTTGGCTACCAGCGCAACGGCATTAATATGAGCATCCCTATAGAAGCCGAAATTGATCCGTTTTCTGCAATTCAAATTCCCCACCTAGCCATAGGTACAACTGATGTGGTCCTTAAGGATTACAACTTCTGGATGGGAACCCTCGGACTCAATGCCATCATTTCTCCCAAGCTCAGCTTGTTCGGGTCAGCCACCGGTTTTCAACCCCATGATTTTCTTGAGATAGGTCAGACTCCTATTTCCTTGGGAAATCTTGGCTTTGTGTCAGACCTTGTTATGACTGGATCGAAACTCGAATACTGGATTATTCAATGCGGGGCCTCTTATGGGATTGGAGGGGGCTATTCTGTTCTTGGCGGATTCATTTGGGGCAAGACAGCAATGGCATATACCAATCCTCGCCGCGGGGACGTACCCCTTGCCAATCAGACCATAAGTCAGGACTTTCTTCTTAAAAACTGGGTGCCATTTGTCGGACTTCAGTTTATGGAACCAGACTATTATAGGATCGCATTAATATACAGTCCCTTGGTCACATCCTCCGGTGCTCTGGCTAATAGAACTTCCCAACCGGTCGTGACGAATATGACGTATAATTTGAACCAACCGGGTAACCTTGTGTCTTTCACTTTTGAATACTATTTTCGAATTCCACCGCCATCAACCCTCAGCATCTGGGTAAACGGCGCAGCGCAATCCATTAAGGGAAGTTCCGATATGGAGTTTGAGGCGCCGGGCATCTTCATTTCCAGAAACGTTTCAACGCTGACTCTCAACCAGTACTCTCTTGGTGGAGGAATCACATTCGGCCTCGTTTTCTGAAGTCACCGAAGAAGTACTCGAAGTCAACGGAGCGAAACATCATCACATCAGCGTACTGAGAAGGAATTCCAGGAACTCGACTTTATACGGAGTGGGATGATCCGTTTAGCCTGGCTCCCAGCGGATGACATAGCCCACGTTCCCGCCTCAACTCTATGCAGGATTGCACCAGTTATTTCTCTGTAACTTCTGTGGCTCCAAGGTGAACGATTCCAAACTCCTTGCCTAAAGAGCCCTTCAAAGAGGCAGGCTCCATGACATCTCTACTTTACCTCCTACCACCAAGGAGCTTATGACTTACTTTCCGCACCAATCGGCGGAGTTGAGAGATGATTTACTTAGGGGAATAAAATTTCCGCGACAAGAAGACAGGATTTTGATAAGTGAGAGGCACCATCAGGGGGTACAGAATGAGAGTAATGCCAGGAATCCTGTCCCAAGCGGACGTGCGCTTTTTACCTATTGTCGCGGCGTTTGTCAAGAAAATTGGCGTGGCCGAAGAAGTTGACCGTTTGTGCGCCATGGAAAGCGATGTGAGTCCGGGTCTTGTTGCGTCGGCAATGATCCTTGACACGCTTTCGGGTCTCAGTCCGTTGTATCGGTTTGAACGATTCGTTTCGGAGCTGGACACTGAGCTGCTTTTGGGGGAGGAAGTTACCGCTGAGAAATTCAACGATGATGCGCTAGGCCGTGTTTTGAGTCGTCTGTGCGAGGTGGGAACAGGCCGATCTTTACCGCCATAATCGTAAGGGTGGTCAAGCTGTTTGAGCTGGACACATCGCACGTACACCACGACACTACCAGTCATACCGTTTATGGTGATTACGAATTGTATGACGATCCGGATCATGGACAGCCGTTTGTTATCACCTACGGCTTCAACAAGGATCACAGGCCGGATCTCAAGCAGATCGTCCATAGCCTTCTGTGCGTGGATCACGGGATACCCATCCGGAGCAAGCTTGAGAATGGGAATAAATCCGACAAGACTGTCAACGAAGATCTGCTTCGCCGGATCTCTGAAGTGATGAGTAAGCTGGGTGCAAAAGACTTCTTGTATGTGGCCGATTGTGCTCTGGTAACCCAGACAAACCTGGAGTTGATGAGCGACACAAAGAAGGGGTGCCATTTTGTAACCAAGCTTCCAGAATCATATTCAGAATGCATCCAGGCCATAGATCGCGCAGTAGCGGCTGACGCATGGGGAGATCTCGGCATTCTCTCCCAACAAGCCCCGACCAAGAAAAGGAAACCCGCCTCCTATCGTGGTTTCGAGACAAGCGTCACACTGTATGGCCGAACCTATCGAGCTTTGGTAGTCCATTCCGATGCCCTGGACAGGAGAAAAACCAAGAAGCTCGCCAAAGCGATGGAACAGGACTGTGCGGAGTTGACCAAGATCAAGACCCAGCAGGAGAAGATCAGTTATGCGTGCGTGCCCGATGCCCAAGCTGCCATTGCGAGACTGCCCCAGGGCAAGTTCCATCGATTGGTTGCTGAGGTCGGTGAAAAGATCAGATACGCCAGGGGAAAACCCAAAGCAGATGGGACTCGGAAGATTGCAGCGATAACGTACCACCTCTGCATCGAGGTCAACTGCGATGAGTCCGCTATAGCGCGAGCGCAGCACAAGGCCGGCTGCTTCGTGCTCCTGACCAACGCCCCTGTCGGAGGGGCCTGACGAGATAAGTTCCAGAGATCTCCTGTTCGCTTACAAGGACCAGGGATACGTGGAGCGCAATTTTGGATTCCTCAAAGACACTGACATTGTCAACAGTCTCTTCCTTAAGTCTCCGGAGCGCATCGAGGCTCTGGGGCTTATTCTGGTACTTTCGCTGCTCGTGTGGCGTCTCATGGAGAGAACCATGAGGTTGTCTCTTAAAGAAACGGGCTCTACGATAACCGGGTGGGACAAGAGACAAACATCTCGCCCTACATCGTTCATGATGACCACATATTTTCCGTCGGCGCCGGTGATCCAAACCACAGGCGGAAGGATGCTGGGAAAGCCTCTGAATCCTATACAACTCAGCTATCTGGCTATACTGGGGCTGTCTCCCTCGATCTTTGTGGACCCGAGAGCAGGCTTCGTTCCACCGGTAACTCCTTTTACAATTCCCGGACCGTCGGGATAATTCAACCCGCACATGACTGACATCTTATTCATTGATGGCGCTTCCAATGCTGGTCCGTTCTTCCTCGAGAATTGGGTAACGGCCTATTTGCGTACGCTTTTCCCAGAACAATAAGCCGCTGGAGACAAATATGAGAAAAACATAAAACAAAATCCACTCAAACCCGCCAGAAATGTAGCCAAAGTGACTGAGTGCGGAACATCCCGAGACTTACTCGGGAAAATAGCCCTTCGGACATGCCAGAGGGCGCGGAACGTAAGTTTAGTACGGCTAAATGATCATTTATCGACAGTTTTGATGGGTTCGAACGCGTACATAAACCAGGAAAAGTGTTATCTCTAGAAATGTACTGGGATATTGCTGTAAATATAGCTCATTCTTGGACGTGAAAAGGCTTGATCAACGCGTGGAACGGCCGGGGGCATCAGCCGACTGCAAAGGGTTCTCGAAGAGGCATTGGCTCACTACATACAAGTCGGTGAAGGGAACAAGGTCGGAGAGTTAAAGAGGCGACTCCGAGACGTATACTTGGCAAGTAAAGACGAATTTCGAGAAGTATCTTTTTCTTTTGGGGTTCCCATGGAAATGGTAGATAGCTTTTTACAGCTTTATAAGGCATTGGAGCTTGCTGACTGTCTTGAACTTATTGCCTCAGACTTCAAATTGTTGGTACACGCTGAGGCCGTAGAAAATAAGACAAGTGAGTTCAAACAATCGTCTCCATTTCTCTTCGAAATGTCCCAGTTTATGATAGACCGAGATCGAAAAGTTTTTGAGGGGAAATTCTGAAGATGCATCATTCAAGTTCCTTGCTGATCGTCGATACGAGTCTCACGTCTTGGTGAGAACTGAGCTTTTTCTAAAAAGCCTTTTTCAGTTCTTGGTCAACGAGCGAGGCATGACTGCCGAGAATCTGTTAGACTTTCTGAAGTCAGGGCCTATGATATAGAATCGGATACTGAGTTTTTCATTGAAGTTGGAAAAGGGAGATTTTTCTGCCAAGACTATGTGAGTGCATTGCATATTCTTGTACCCCGACTCGAGTCACTCGTAAAAAAATGTTGGCAAAGGCTGACTTGCCAATTACGTCGATCAAGAGAGGGACCACTCAGCACGAGCAGACCTTCAATGTCTCAGTCATGCTGTTTCATTGTCAAACCAAAGGGCTTTCGCCTGTCATGGGGGGGCACTTATCTTTTGGTTCGACCCATAGGAGGGGGCGTCTCTGAACATTCAAGAAGGCCGTGGTGGACTGGCGTGTGAAGTCGGGCGGAGACTCGACTATCGGTCTCATTGAGAAACCTCACGACGAGACTGGATAACCCCGCACGGAGGCTGATGATGCTGAACCTAAAGTTACGAGATGAATTCCTCGGTTCTCAGATGCCGGGCACAGCCATAGCCCTGCGCATGAAGGACAACACCGGAGCAGTTCAGAGAACCCCGGATTTCATCCTCTCAATTACGTACCCAACGGCGGACGTTCAGACTGCCTTACGCTCGGTCAGCACGGATCGCTCCAAGCGCCCTATTGTCCTGATGGGAGGCCGGGGCCGTGGTAAATCACACATCATGGCCGTGATGCACCACGCAATCGCGTCCTCCTTTCATGTTCAGAAGTGGGCCAACGAATGGGGAAACAGACCTGGAGCGCAGCCCTTGAGTGGGCTTGTTCTCGATGGTGAATTCTTTGCCATTTCGGAACCGGTCCACAACCATGAGTACCCTCTGTTGTGGGACCTCATATTCGAGCGTCATCCCAAGGGAGACTTCTTCAGGGGCAAGTTCAACCAGATGAGTCGGCCATATCCTCCGCGATCCCTGTTGGAGGAGATGTTCGAGGCCCAACCCGTAGCGCTGATTCTTGATGAATTCCAGAAGTGGTTCGATGGCCTGAGCGATCATCCAGGGCCGGAAGGAATCAAGTACCGGACCTTGGCCGAGAACTTCATCCAAAACCTGTCCGAACTCTCGAAGGACAGGCCCGACATACTAATCCTTGTCGTTTCAGTATTGAATAACAACACGGAGGCCTTTAGACAGGTCCACCGTGACGGCCCCGTCATCATTGATTTCCGAGGGCCCAATGCGAAGGAAGACCGTAAGAAACTACTCCTGTATCGTCTCTTTGAGAACCGCCAGAACATCCCGCCGGACGCGATACGGAGCCTTCTCGATTCCTATGCGTCCGAGCGCTTTCGGCTTCGTTTTTCTCACCTACCGGAATCAGAAAGGTCTCGGATCATATCAGAGGTCATGGCCTGTTGGCCTTTCTCGCCGGAGCTTATGGAGCTTCTGGAAGACCACATCTTGATGGCTGAGGCCGCTCAGGAAACACGCGACCTTATTCGTATCCTCGCCTCCTCATACCGAGAGCGAGGAGAGGCAGTGCCGATCATTACACCCGCTGATTTCTTCGTGGATGACGATACATGCGGTGTTCAATCGCTATTGGATTCGATTGCCACAGTAGGAGAGCAGGAGAAGCTCCGTGAAGTAGCCCAACGGAATCTCGAAACAGTCAAGACAATCGGAGCGCCCGTGCCCCATGCTCGTGAGCTGGTCAGCGCACTCTGGATACGTTCCATGTCGCCCGGAAGAAACGCTGGCGGAACCCGTCAGGAGCTTCAACTTGACATTACACGGGAACAGCCGGTCGACGACAATTCGTTCCAGGGCGAACTGGTTCAACTGATTGAGACCAGCATTAACATCCATGGTGAAGAAAGCCCGGATGGTCGCCTGCGGTTTGGTCTGGAAGAAAACCCACGTTCGAAGGTTCGGGCTTCTGCTAAGAACGATAAACTGTGGCAACCTGGTGTCTCTGGTACCGAGATTGGCCAGACGGTCTATCCGGGGAAGGACATCGAACACGTTCGTAACACACTGCGGCACATCCTCGTCCCCGAAACGAGACAATCCTCTTCCCGAGTGATGGCCCTCGGCCCGAATTGGAAGAGCGATCCTTGGGCCGATGTCGACGACTTGGACAAACCAGCGAAGTGGGACCGACCGGTTCTTATCGTCATTCCTGAGCCTCTGCAAATCAGCGAGGGAAAGCGCGTAGATTCTCTCGGGAAATGGCTCGCCAGTCATGTCCCTGCAAAGCGGAACACAGTCAGATTCCTATTGCCTGCGGACGGGGAGAAAGGCATCTACCAAGATGGAGAACTCCTATTCTGCTCAAGGTGCTCCTACCTTACCTCGATAGCGTGGCGCGATGATTCAAAATACCGCGGTTTGAAAGAGGAATTCGACAAGCCGCTTCGGGATGCACTAAAGAAGCGCTTCGACAAGTTTGCGGTGCTGCGGCGCTGGAATTACCAGCAACCAGATCAATGCATATTCGACGTGGAGCGCGTGACTGCGCAAGGCGGTGAGATCCCGACCGCGGTTGAAAAATCTCTTGTCGAGGATTTGTTCGATCCCGCCGAGTTTCAGTTTTTTGTTTTGGAGCGAGCCAAGGAATCGTGTCTGGTGGGCGACCTGCTCGACGAGCTGACCGAACCGCCGCCGCCGGATACCAAGAACGCCATACCGTTCCTTGGTGAGACCCCCATCTATGAAGAGATTCTGAAGATCGTCGCGCGGGGCAAGATCGTGGTAAATGTCGGCGGGACCTGGGTTGGCCGCCTGCCAGAGCATTCAAGCGATGAGGAAGCACTCCACTTTATTCGTTCCAGGGCTTTCCGCTCCGGGCAAGAGATGCGACAGATCCAACTTGGCCTTCCGGCTGCGGTTGGTGGAACGACCGTTGCGGGCCCGGGGCCTCAACCGCCTGTTCTTCCTCCTCAGCCGCCCACAGGCGGTAGCCCCCACTACTGGTTCCACCGATTACGCTCCCCACAACTCCTGTAGGTCCCGTGCCTCCTGTAACGGGAACCACCGAGATCCACCGGACGGCCGAAGCGACCACTGGTATCAACCTGTCCGCGTGCTTCGAAAAGTGGGGCGTTGATCCCAGTGCCGTGCTCGACATGGCCAAGATCGAGTTCAGCAACCTCACCGTGCAGCAGGTGAAGCAGATTCTCACGCGCATTCCTTCGAGTTTCAAAGCCTCCATGGAAGTGATTTTCACGAAGGAGGGCGGCGAAGAATGAGTACGCCAACTTGGGTGGATATTATCCTGGACACTCCCTCACCGGCGGACGCATGGTATGCAGTCTTCGCTCAATTGATGGAAATCGCTGCTTCCTGCGGCTCTCCAGTTGATCTGCATAACCAGACGGTCACACCCGACCGCCTCCTTGCCGAGACGGCCTGGGAGCTTTGGGCATCCTATCCAGATGCCGCTCCCAGGACCGCAAGTCAACTGAGGGAATGGTGTGCTGCGCCATCCAGCATCGGCCGTGCCGTCCTTGTGCTTGATGCCCTGTCTCTGCGCGAAATGCCTTGGCTCTTGGGAGGCGCTCAAGCACGAAATATCCAGCCCTTTGATGTGCGCGTGACCGGCGCTGAAGCGCCGTCCGACACGGACCAGTTCGCCCGGGCGCTGGGTGTCCCGTCACGAAGCCATCTCGCCGGCAATGGCGCTCCGGTAAGTTTCAATCTCTTCCCGGCCAGAGCTTACACGGACGTGATCAGTATGCCTTTTGAGGATTGCGTGGGAAGCATCCCCCTCGAGTCTAACGTGTTCGTGTGGCATAGCTGGCTCGACGATCTCATCCACGTTCACAAGAAACTCCCGGATCAAATCTACAAGACCGCGTCCACAACGCTCCAGGATGACGGATTCTGGAAATTCGTAAACAGGCTTCGGCAAGAAAGAAATCTGGTCATTACGTCCGACCACGGATATGCGGTGAGCAAGCTGTTTTCGAGCGAGGAAATCGATCCGGATGTTATCGAGAAACTGCGCGAGACTTTCGGCGCAGCCCGGTATAAGAAGGCAAATGGCCCTTGGCAGGAACGGTTCATGCCCCCGATTGTGGTAAGCCACAACGAACACCACATCGTCATGGGCCAGAGGAAATGGAAGGTCCAAGGCGGCTTCCCCCATGTGTGTCATGGGGGCCTGAGCCTTCTTGAGGCGGCCGTGCCCTGGATTGAATTTGAGACGATTTAGGCAGGAGGCGACAATGATAATAAAACTCAAGAACTTAGGTCCGTTAAAACAGGCTCAATTTGAAATCGGCGACATGACGATCATTTGCGGCCCCAACAATACCGGCAAGACTTACGCCACTTATGCGCTTTTCGGGTTTCTCTCTTTTTGGAAACAGTTTATTTCCATCGATGTTACAAGCAATTCGGTGCAACAACTGATGGACGAAGGCGCTACGGAACTAGATTTGAATGATTACATCAACGATGCCGAGGCTATTTTGCATAAAGGATGCGAGGAGTATACAAAACAGCTACCGAGGTTTTTCGCATCTTCCGAAAAATATTTCACTGATACGTCGTTTCTCATTGATATCGAGGAAAACGACATTCAGCCCAAGCAGTCATTTGAGTTGACAATGGGAACGGCCAAAACCAAACTCATTACCATTTTGAAGCAACCGCCCGATCCGATGGTTCATATTTCATTGTTGGTTGAGAAAGATGAACGAAAAGTGCCCAATGCTCTTATTTCAAAGGTTATCGGCGACGCGATAAAGGAAATCTTGTTCGGTCATCTTTTTCCGAATGTTTTTATTGCCAGCGCAGAAAGAACTGGAGCGGCAATCTTCAGAAAGGAATTAAATTTTGCTCGAAATCGCCTTCTGGAACAAATGAGCACGTCGGGAAAAGAATTCAACCCACTTGACCTGCTTCTCAAAGTTTTTTCCGATTATGCATGGCCCGTCAGGGCGAATGTCGATTTTACGCGTCAGTTGGAGACTGTTGCAAAAAGGGAAAGTTTTATCGCAAAAGAGCACCCTGAGCTGCTGAGGGATTTCAGTGACATAATCGGTGGCGAGTACACTGTGACTCGGAGCGATGAGCTTTTTTTTATTCCAAGGGCAAACAAACGCCTGAAGCTCACCATGGACGAAAGTTCCAGCGCCGTCCGCTCGCTTCTGGATGTGGGTTTCTATTTGCGACACGTTGCCCAGCCGGGAGATCTTTTTGTGATCGATGGGCCGGAGTTGAATCTTCATCCGGAAAATCAAAGACGGATTGCTCGGTTGTTCGCCAGGCTGGTAAATCTGGGTATTAAAATCTTTATGACAACCCACAGTGATTACATCATTAAAGAATTGAACACCCTCATCATGTTAAACCATGACAAAGCCCATTTGAAACGAATCATGGAGAATGAGGGCTACAAACCTGATGAAATGCTTTCTGCAAATAAAGTTAAAGTTTATATCGCCGGAGAAGCGTTGGTCAGGTTGGATGGGGGACAGAGAAAGACTCGCTGTCAAACCCTTACCCCGGCTGATATCGATCCGGAAACAGGCATCGAGGCTCGAAGTTTCGACAAAACCATCGAGGATATGAATCGCATCCAGGAAGAAATTGTCTGGGGAGGAGAATGAAAATGCCGGACATTGATATCCTCAACCAGATGATCAAAGATTCCGCCAAGCAGCACTTGTCTGAACACCGTAATAATATGAAAGTAGAACTTGCTGAACCTCTGCACGCCGGGTCTACCGCAATAGTTTACGGATTACCCAATAATGCAGTCGTCATCAGGGCGGATGCCTTTACGTCACCAGATGCCGTATTTGTAGGATCACATGGGGAATGCAAGCGCGCAGATTATGTCATGGTTTCCAGCACAAACGGGAAAAAGGTTATTGTTTACATCGAGATGAAGGCAAAAAAAGGTCAGCCGGCGGAAATCATAAAACAATTGAAAGGGGCGCAATGTTTCATGGCCTATTGCCGGGAAATCGGTAAGACGTTCTGGAATGAGCCTAGTTTCCTGAAAAACTACGAACAACGTTTTGTTAGTATCAGCCACACCAGCATCCCGAAGAAAAAAACTCGGATGACTCGAGAAACCGGAAAGCATGACAAGCCCGATAAGATGCTGAAGATAGACTCGCCGCATCACCTCCAGTTCAACCAGCTTGCAGGAGCTTGATTATGGTTAATTGGAAAATGCGGCAAGATTTTTTCCCTGGTATGGAAAAGCCGGATGCCGAAACGCTAGACTGAAGTTCTTCTGTGATGTTCAGGAAAGTGCTTTATAATTGGTAGGATACTTGAGAGGGGTTGTCTGTGTTCTGGCTACACCTTTAGGCGGACGTCCAAGAGTTCCAATGCTTTCTTTTGT
>Ga0247841_10003329_pt1 | contig 30104 bp, 27 predicted proteins | sample LaCruzMarch2015__2_FD_192410 | JGI IMG/M metagenome (GOLD analysis project Ga0247841, IMG submission 192410) | Freshwater microbial communities from meromictic Lake La Cruz, Castile-La Mancha, Spain - LaCruzMarch2015_18m | ecosystem: Environmental > Aquatic > Freshwater > Lake | place: Spain... | reverse complement strand
CTGCTGTCGGCTGAGGTTATCTTGCTGCGGGGTGAACGACACTTATTGACAATCGTCAACGACATCACCGAGCGCAAGAAGACTGAGGATGCCCTGCGGGAGAACGAAAACCGCCTGCGCTTCGCGCTGGAAGGCACCAACGACGGCCTGTGGGACGTGCAGATGAAAACCGGCGCGGTATATCTGTCGCCCCGCGGTTGTGAAATCCTGGGCTACGGCACGGCGGGCCTACCAGATGTAATCAAGAAATGGAACCAGCTGGTGCATCCGGACGATCTGCCCGCCACGAACGAGCGGCTGCAGGCGCATCTCGCTGGCCACGCGCCGATCTTCGAGGTGGAGCAGCGGCTCCGTACGAAATCCGGCGACTGGAAATGGATTCTGGCTCGCGGCAAGGTCGTGATCCGCGACGCGCAGGGCCAACCGCTGCGCATGACCGGCACCCACAGCGACATTTCCGAACGCAAGGAGATGCAGGCGAAACTGCTGGCTTCTGAAAAACTGGCGACGATGGGGCGGCTCATAGCGGACGTGTCCCATGAAATCAATAATCCCTTGACAATAATTGCGTTGGGCACACAGCAATTGGAGCGGATGGTCAAAAAACAGGTGAATTCAATTCCTGATTCGGAAGATAAGGTGAGAATGTTGGAGAAAATTAAGAATGGAACCAATAGATGCAAAAAAATTGTGGCTGCTTTGTTAGTCTCCACTCGTCCGACTACCCTTGATATTAAGCCTGCTGATGTGAAGAAGCTAATCGAGGAAGCACTTGAATCCATGGATGATCGCCTTAAGAGCCAGAATGTAAAGGTCGTAAAAGCCTTTGCACCCCGTCTGCCCATAATAGACGCCGATGGACATCGGCTCGGCCAGGTCTTCATCAACATAATTACAAACGCCTGTGATGCCATGCCTGCAGGCGGCAAATTGAGGATCGCGACAAGGCTTCATACACCAGGGGCTGATGCGCGTGGCGAGGCAACGGGGCAAGAAATCCCCGCTTCAGGCGAAACAAGCCCCGCTATTGAGATTGAAATCAGTGATACGGGCGAAGGCATCGGGGAAGATGACATATTCAAAATATTTGACCCATTTGTAACCACTAAAAAGGATGGAAAAGGGGTCGGTTTGGGGCTATCCATATCATCTGGAATCGTACGGGAACACGGAGGGGACATAGCGGTCACCAGCAAAAAGGGTAAAGGCGCGACATTTACAATCAGGCTCCCGGCAAAACGCGCGCAAGCAGAGGGAAAACATGGTGCGTAAAAAAATACTGGTGGTTGATGATGAGCCTGACATAGTGGAGATTATAATGGCCGATCTCACAGACAAAGGCTACCAGGCTTTTGGCGCCACCAACGGAGCTGATGCCATTATTATCAACGCCAAAGAGAATCCAGCCCTGATTATCCTTGACCTGCGTATGCCTGGGATGGACGGCATTGAAACTCTGCGTCAAATACGCGAAAAAGACAACAAAGTGCAGGTCATTGTTTTGACTGGAGTTGGCAGCCCTGATATTGTCAAAAATGTGGCCGACCTGGATGTTACCGAATGTTTGAGTAAGCCAATAGACCACGATCAGTTGTTTGATGCGATTAAAGCTGTCCTGGCGCGTTAGGCTGGCATGCGCAATTGAAAATGAGGCGATTTATAATGCCTGCATTATAAAACAAGGGAATAAATCATGTCATATAAATTTTGCATCACTATGCGGGAGGATTCGATTGCAGGCCTGAATCGTATCCGCAAGGAAATCGAAACAGGGGGCGGAGTATTTCAGGGCGATTTAAACAAGGGGACTATTGCCGTCAAGACACCCTTGGGAAACATTGCGGGAACATACAGCATCAGGGGGTGCTTGGCACAGATTGAGATTACCGATAAGCCTTTTCTGGTTTCCCATTTAATGATCGAATCGAAAATCAAAGCATATCTGACCTAAGTCAGCGCAACCCCGGTCATTCCCAGTCACCTCTCCCAATAATGGCGTCTTTGTGATTTTAACCAAAGGTTTCCATGAGAAATAAAGAATTGATAAAAGCAGTCAGAGCGGTGGCGGTTACAAAAACAAGGCCATCGGTTCATGTTGCCAAAAAATATCACGCGCGTAATCGCATGGAGATGGAGCACTGGATTAAACGAAAGAATGAACTTAGGGCAAAAGCGATTATGCGCGGAAGAAAGTATTCTGATTTTATTCTTGAAAATGATATTGTGCGTCCGGCAAAAACTCCGGTTCCATCGAAAGAAAAAGCTACGAAACAGAAAAAGCTGTCGAAAAAATAAACGAGAAAGAGTTCGAACAGGGCTAAATGGAAAAAAAACATATTGATGGCGATAAAGTCCCTAAAGATCCGGCAAAAGCCTTCGAGTGGTATCTAAAGGCGGCGGAACAAGGAGACGCGCATGCCCAGTGCAGTCTTGGGTATTGTTATTACCAGGGCGCCGGCGTGACGAAAGATTCAGCGAAAGCAGCCGACTGGTACCGCAAGGCGGCGGAACAGGGACAGGTTGATGCTCAATACAATCTTGGGCTGTGTTATGCGATGGGTGATGGGGTAACGAAAGATTTAACGAAAGCGGCGGATTGGTTCCGGAAGGCAGCGGAGCAAGGATATGCCGATGCTCAATTTAATCTTGGATATTGTTACGGCATGGGCTCTGGCGTGACTCAAGATGCATCAAAAGCGGCAGAATGGTATTGCAAGGCAGCTAAGCAAGGAGATGCGCATGCCCAATGCAGTCTGGGGGTGTGTCATATCAAAGGCAATGGTGTTCCAAAGGATTTGAAGAAAGCAACAGATTGGCTCCAGAAGGCAGCGAAGCAAGGGAATGCCGAGGCTCAATATTTTCTGGGGGCGTGTTATCAAAATGGCACCGGTGTAACCAAGGATTTAAAGAAAGCGGCCGAATTGTATCGCAAGGCGGCAGAACAAGAGGATGCCGATGCTCAAAACAGTCTCGGGAAGTGTTATCAAAACGGCATTGGCGTTACTAAAGATTTAAAGAAAGCGGCGGACTGGTTTCACAAGGCGGCCAAACAAGGGGATACTGAGGCCCAACGCGCATTGCAGGATTTGGGACAGCAAAGGGTCGAAACGCGGGTATAACCGAGTCATCTGAATATGAATCGTAAAGCCTTAGCCATTGCCCGAGCCAAAGCCGTCGCCCGCGCCGTCACTGCTCGCGCCAAAGCCATCGCCGCCTATGCCGTTGCCAAAGCCTTTGCCGAAGCCGATGCCGAAGCCACTGCCCTTGAAAAGCGCAAAGCCGAAAAGCGGAAAAAATGAACCGCAAAGATAAATCCGCCCGCTACATTGCCGCTGCCAAAGCCGTCGCCAAAGCCGTCGCCGAAGCCGCTGGTGCCGAAGCCTCCGCCGCCAAAGCTGTTGATGCTGCCGACCTTGGCCTCTTTCCCCATGCCAAAGCCGTTGCCCGCGCCGACGCCAACGCCAAGGCCGTCGCCGAAGCCTCCGCCCACTACATTGCCGTTGCCAAAACCGCTGCTCTTGAAAAAATCAAAGCCGAAATGAGAAAGCATGCCGGCAAGACATAAAACGGGCATTGGAACGCAGAAAATCTTTTAATAATCAGGGACAAGGCCCTGGCCGCCGCCGCGACGATGCCCGCAAACGGCCCAGAACAATAGGTTTGGACACGATCCCGGCACCTATCGCCTGACCTATACCCAGTCCCTGAGCGGCGATCGTTCGTTTTACGCCTTACAAACCACGTGTTACGGGTATCCTGGCACTGTCGCTGTTCTGTGACCGATCCATTTGCGCTTGGACCGCCTCGGCCACCGTTGTATACTCGCGGCCCATTGGATGGAACGCTATTCATTGGCTCGACATTTAACTGTTGCAATTCCCCGCATCACCAGGCGGATGGCTTGGTCGGGAATACTGGGAAAATGAAACTTTGGCCGGCGCTTGAGGCGGGGTAAAAATCAAGCAGGATGCGGAAGGAAAGGACGCTGAGACCATGACCGAGAATAGCGAGTGCGAACCGCACCATCAGCTGATGAAGTATGATGGGTACCATTGCGTTGTCTTGACGTGGGGGCCTGTCGGGAGCATCGAGGGGGGTGATAGAAGCTGGCGCTTCATCACACAAAAAGGGGAAGCAATAAACGTCCGTCCCGTTCAACTCCCGTCGAATGCAAGCCCTTTATGTGTCCCAGCGCAAATTGAATCTTCCTTGAGAGTAGTCAGACACCTTGTCAACGTAGTTAATGGGAGCACTTCCTTTAGCATATTTGATCCGAATCCTCCCAATCCCAAAGATTATGCCCGGATGACGGCAAAAGGACTCTTTGAAATCAACCTTTTTATCGGGATGCACACAGACAAATTTCCCGTGCTGATCCCGAGTTCAAAAGGTGGTTACACGGAGACGAAGCGGGCTGAGCTTGCGAAGCTACTGACCGATCCGAATGATCCGGGCACCAAGATACTGATGGAGATTATGATTTTCATCATGGAAACATGCAAACCGATAAAGTATCCGGTAGATGAGGGACCAGTGAGTGTGCAAGACAGGGAGCTTCGAATGGTCTTACAGTTTATTGAGGAGCAAGTAGGCAAAGAAATAATGCTGTCTGTTCTTCAATCTGGCGTCGAGATAGCTTTTTTTGATAGGCCCGCTCTCATCGAAGAAATTGAAATAAGGAACCTATCGAAGAATCCCGGGAAGATGTTTTCCGGTAGGTTTGCTCAATGGGTCCAAGAGACAATGAAAACGCGAGGCATCTCTGAGAGCGAGGCGGAGCAATTCCTTGCGAAGCACGTGACCTTCCTTGCTAAGTGCGAAGGACGGCGAAATATGCACATCTATCCCATTGAGGACATAACGGTGGATGTGCTGGACATCAAAGAATTGGACAGTTTTAAGATCACTCGAGCTGACTTTGAAAGAAGTGCAGCACGCTTTGAGAATTATTGTCTTGGGATGGCGGAAAAGGAGTCGCCTACAACGGGAATAGAAACAAGCACTACTCCCATCGCCTCCGCTCAGCCCCCCACATCACCGGTCGCCGAACAAAAAGGTGATACAGGAGATCTTGGCCGCTTTGCACAATCACAGCAGATGCTTTCCAGTGGAATTTTGATAACCAAGGGAGAGCTTGTGGAGAAGATGGAGCCGGCTGACATTATGCTATTCAATCTACTCGTGACATCCAATTCCAAACGCAAGGGATGGGCGCTGAGCTACAGGGAAATCGCTGAACGTATGGGAGAGAAGCTAAGCCATATGCAAATATCAAGGCGGCGCATGGAGATAGAAGAGAAATACGGCTCCGAGATCACATGGTACATAGCTAAGGCCCGCCAGAATCAAACGCGCGGCGGCAAGATTAACCCGGACAGATGTTATTCAGGCCCGGGCCGCGCGATCAACACCAACCCCCCTCCGGAGAACCCAAGCGAATCCGATTAAGTTACACCGATCGTTTGTAACATGTCCGTTTATGTTACACCGTTTGTAACCTGCCCATTTCCACATAGAATACGTAACATCCTGCAAAGGCGAGGGTTGCTTCAAGCAGCCCTCGCCTTTTTTGTAACATAATGGTTACACGGCACCCTAGGGTATAGACACGAACGGATGAAGAAGAACATCGGAGGAGCCAGATTATGAAGGCACAACGGATGAAGGCGGCGCGGATGATGAGCGGAATGACCCAGTTTGACCTTGCCCAGCGTGTCGGATGCACGGAGGCGCTTATGAGCAAGATTGAGACGGGCCGGGCCAGGCCGGACAGAGAATTAAAGGAACGAATTGCCTGCGCCCTGGCAATTAAGACATGGGAGGTGGGCATATGAAGACGGAAATCGAAACCACGATTACTCCCATTTCAACGGACGCTCATTTTCAATCGTGGATGACCGCCCCGGAAGATCGGCGGGCGGCGTCCCACGAGGCTTTGATCGGTGCGAGCGCGGAGCAGCAGGCAGAGATTGGGGGCACCATGACGATCTCAACAGCAGCGGATCGGTCCACGATAAGTCGTCCGACGGTGTACAGGGCAATTCGTGCCGGCGCCCTCGTGGCCGCCCCGTTATACCCCGGCGGTAATCCGCGAATCCGTGAATCCGATTTTCGGCGTTGGATTCAACATCGGGGGAACAAGGCGTGAGTGGCGCTTTTACCGCCGAAGAATCAGGTCCACGTCGAGAGGGCACCGGCGCGCGTCTTTTTTGCAAATCCTGATACCTGCAGATCAATTGCAGCTTTGAATACTGAAGACTTAGGCACCATGCAAACCGGGAAGATCCTGTACGTCAGCCCGAACACGGTACAGGCGGTCTGCCCCTGCGAGACTGAAAGTAGATATAGAAAAACGGATTAACGGGTTTGGCGTGCATTCGGATCAGGAAGATTCTGCATGTCATCCCGATGATCCTGGCGGTGCGGGACCGCGAGCCGGCAAGTATAGATGCGCTGGCGCTGGCGGACGCGGGTGCAAAAACGATCGAGGCGGCTGGTCCTGGTGACGCCGGTGCCTGGCGAACGAAACGAGCATCAAAGTATAGATATAGCTGGGACGATTGACGGTGGCTTCGATTTGAATACAAGCGGCGAATCGGTTTGGGCTCGGGAAAAGAATAGAGGCGCCCTGGGGCGATTCTGGGGCCCGTGGCCAGCGCCAGAACGATCGAGGCGGCTGGTCCTGGCGACGCCGATGGCGTCGAGCAAAACGAGCGTTGAAAAAACGCACTTTCAATCGGTTTAGGCGCAGGAAAAGAAAATCAAAGGGCGGAAGTTATGCCGGCACTGGCGGCTGCGGGACCTGTGGAAGGCGCCAAAGTGATCGCGGCGAAGGTCCTGGAGATGCCGGCGTCGGCGAACAAAACGAGGGGCAAAAAAAGACGTTTTCAATCGGTTTGGGGGAAGGAAAAGAAAAGCAAAGGGCAGAAGTTCTGCCGGCGCTGGTGGCTGCGGGACCCGTGGAAGGCGCGCGATGGGCCCGATGGGAAGGCCCAAGGATCAGGTCTGATCGCTGATCCTGGGGCATCCAGCATAATAGGGCAGACGCCCCACCGGCAAGACGATATGCCTGTAAACATTGATCGGAATGAGGGTGCCCAAAAGGCGACATGCTCAATAACTTTGAGTGATTTAGAGGACGACAAGCTAAGTGCATGAATGACAACAGGTTACAACTCAAAGCAGGAAACACGATTAGGCCACCTAACGGTTATTATGCGACGCTGATTGAAGACTTGGCGCCGGCAGGATGCGGCGATGTGAGTGCGCGCCAGGGCGAACGTGCATGGCAATCAAAATCGTTGGCGGGAGTGTAGCGTAGGGCGGGGGGGGTGTCGGCCACGCGGCGGGCCCCCTGAAGTATCAATCCATTTACTCCGCACAAAATTTTATTCAAAGGAGGCAAAAAATATGACCCCGCTACAAATGGCCAATGCTGAATGTCCTAACTGGAATCAAGGTGCTTGTGCCGGTGCGCGGATTGCCGACGACTTGTCACCATTGCCGGGACGCCCTCTTGATAAATGCGCGTTGGCAAATGATGAACGATGCGACTACTTCGAGGAATGCGTCATGCCGATGGCGGCGATAGTGTCCGATCCAGCAAAATCCAAGTCCTACATGGATGCCGTTGCCGGCTACAAGTTCAAGCACCACATCTCCGGTCTATCCCGCCGGTGCCCCGAATGCGGCGGGCCTCTGCCGACACGCAAACGATTCTGCGCCGGATGCACGGCGAACCACCGTAAAATAACCTATCAGAAATCAAACAAGGCAAGGGTGGGTTAGCGATACAACAGTTAAGGCGATTTCATGCCATTTCCGATCAATGTTTATAGGGGTGTAAAAATCGAGTTGGCGGAATCAATACCAACACACAGGCCCCCCCTCAAAATGGGTACTTAACTGTTGATAATATCAGGAAAAACTCAGAACAGAATTTTATGGAAAGGAGGCAATAGGACAGACGACAGACGGCGGACGCCAAACGGACCGAAAAAAACGACAAGAATGGGAGGGGAAAATGCAAACAGAGTTATTCAATGTGACGGAAGTGGATGTGGCGAAAAAGCTGGGATTGAGCAGAGATGCCGTTCGGAAATTACGGGCGGAACACCTTTACCAGGATGAGGACTTTGGAAAGGTGGGACGGGAGATTTGCTACACAGAAGACGTGGTGCAGAAACTACGTCAGGTTCTTCAAAAAAACACGCATGGCATCAAGTCGGGCGACCTGGTGCCGATGAGTGTCAAGACCGAGCCGGCCGCATCGGACGGGCCCACGGTCATTCAGGACGCCGTGGTGACGGAGGTTTTCCACAAAAACACACAACACCTAAGAGCGTTACTGGGGGGCAGGAAGATCACGGTGCGGGTGAGAAACAACGCCAATTTCATTGCCGGAAGCGCAGGAAATCCAGGGATGGTAATTCCAGCCAGCAAATTAGCAATGAAAAACCCGCTACTGTACGACTTTATCGGGCGGTACCCGCGGGCGAGAGGCATGTGGTGACAGGACAAGCCAGGACAGGACGGACAAAACAGGAATACCGGCCATTTACTGATGCGAAAGGCAGAAAACCAGGCGCAAACTAACTATGGAAACAGACTCCACAACGAAGGGACGAGGTTCATTCTGGCTATCCAGAAAAACCATCGAGGTGTTGCTGAGTCGTAAAGCTACCGCGACACAGATTGGCGCCTGCCTTGTTATTGCCCGATTTACCGATGCCGGCGGACGATTCTCATCCGCCGGCATTAAGGTCATTAAGGCCGCGATGGGTATCGGAGACGCCATGGCCGAACGCGCGGTCAACGATCTCCAGACAATAACCCCCGCCCATAGCAACAAGCAGTTGCTTTACCCACCGGAGAAATGGATCCAGCAACAGGACGAACAGATTCCTGAACGGCCGATAGAACGGGCTCGCATCCGATGGGTGATTAACGACTATAAGGCCGCGCCAGCCGATCGCATTTGGTTTAGCAACGAACTGGTTGACGGATACGGACAATTCAGGCAGCCACTTCGCCGACTCAAGCAATGCGGGGATGTGGCGTCCCGACTATTACTGAAACTATATGAGCAGAACGCGATGGAACAATGGGGCGGAATAAGACCGTATCCAAACATCTGCCATGAGTTTACTATGGAAAATAAAGGGGCAATGCTTGATTTTAACCTTTGGCACGCCATAGGAAGCAATGATGTGCATTGGAACGTTCTTAGGACGGTGGTGATGGGAGAAGCTTCAAAAAGTACGAACAGCGTTCCCGTCGATGATGTAAAAACGTTCTGGGATGCCCTGAAGGCGTTGAAATCATGTGGTTTTATCTACGAAACGATCGTGGTCCTGGACCGCGAGGTAACGAACCCAGACGCGCAACCAGTCTGTGTCCTGGATACCAAGAACCAGCACGGCGATACCCCGAAAGGCGAAGAAGGGCTTGGAGGCGAAACGGCCAGGTTGGCGGGCAAACTCGGCCATCCGGTCACCGACAACAACGGTCGTTTCTACGGCACCTATGCAGCGATTGTCCCCACACACATAGCTCCTCACGTCGCCGGCATCTATCGCCTCCGGTTCCGGGTCACTAATCCGCTCAACCACGGAGTCATGCCAACCTGGGCACGAATACGCCAGATCCAGGAAGAGGCCGGGAAATGGATTGAGATCGTATCCCAATTCACTGCACAACCCAAACAGGCGTAATTGATTCGGGCCAGTAACCACTACATAATCAGCAGGTTAAGGCCCATGCATTCCCTTCAATCCTTTCAATCCCTTCAATCTCTTCAATGTCTTCAATCTCTTCAATCCTTAAAAAAAAGAAGGAGGAGTCGCACTCTTAGCTTTCAGCTTGCGACGGCGACTTCCTCAAATTTTCAAACATATTAAGACCATGAAAGCCGTAATTGAGCAGAGATGCCGTTCGGGAATTACGGGCGGAACGGACAACCAAGACTAACGGCGGACACTCTCCCGCGAGCAGGGGTTAACGATTCCCGGATTTCGGTTAACGAATAGTTAACGATTTCATCTGCCATCGACATGCCAGACATCGGTGCCCGATACAAGGCCCTGCGTCGATAGATTGTGCCGGAGCATCGATAGATTTATTGGGGACAAGGATGATGCGGTGCTCCGGATCGGACGATTCAGCCGAATCGTCGGACGATTATCGGTCGATTACTGAAGCCTTCGGAATGCACATGGCGCGAACAGATGATAGATTCTGACGTTCAGGTGATAGAAAAGTGATAGATTAGCAAGGTGGCACGCTGATCCTGTAGGAGCTGCGCGCGGGTAACGCCTGGGTAGCGAGCGGGTAATGAGCGGATAGTGAGCGGGTAATGCCGGGGTAGCGCCGGGGTAATGCCGGGGTAACCGCATTCCAGTTGGCCAGCAGTTTTCCCAAGGCCGACTGTTCTGGCGGTGGGCAAGACATCGGCCAGTTCGCCGCCTTTTAGCGCTGGACCGGCGAGGGCCTGCGCCACCAGGCGCAATTGTTCCACATTCGGCTTGGCCTCGTTCAGAAAGTCGGGGACCTTTGCCAGTTTATGCCGTTTTCTTGATATACGCATTCACACCGATGACTACGGGCTGGCCTTCAATTATCAGGTCGGTCACCTGGTTGCCGTGGGTGCTGGCGACAACCATGGTTTTTCCACTGGCGCTTGGCACCGGCGGAGTTTGCAGGTCAATTTCAAAGATGAGCTTGCCGTCTTTGATAGTTGCATGCATTGGACTCCTTTCAGGTTTTGTAGATTCTCGGCCAAAATGAACACCGCCGCCGGCATGGACAGGTCAAGTTTAGGTGTGTGCGGCCATTAGCATTCTACTCGACCAGAGCCTTGAGCAATGCTTCGCGGGCATCTGCATAGAACTGGATGTCGATTTTGGTGGCCAGTTCATCCGGTAGATCCAAGAGTTGTTTACGCGCGGATACGGGCATGAGAACAGTTGTGGCTCCCTTGTCAATGGCCATTTCAGCCACGGAGACTGCATTGTAGACCGGATCTACGCTCTAACAGGGCATGGCTTGGCCTCGATGACCGTTGTCTTTCGCTTTCGGGGTGCTGCCATGGCTATTCCCGCCTTCTTTCTTCATTACCCAGGCTGTTGATTTTCGTCTCCAGGTGCTTTAATTCGCGGACAATATCGTCCCAGCCGGGCGCATCGCCAAAGATCATGGTTTCCATGTCGTGGTAATCCCGGCGCAGCGTTTCCACCCGATCCGCCGCCGGCAGCAAGCGAAATGTGCCAGGCCGGGCGGTTTCATAGTGCGCCCAGGCCGCAGCAAAGAAAAAGCTCTTGTGCGCAATGACGCGTTCCAATAAGTCACGTTGCACCAGCGCCTGCTCCGCAATCGGTTGCTGGGTCAGCCGGTACAGATCGTAATAATGCCGCGACAGCCTTTCGCGGGATGGCTTGTCCGGCGGTCGGTGGCACTCGGCATGAAGCAGCGTCGCCTTCTCCCAGAACGTCCGCTCCGCTGACAACGTGCGAACCCGGCAGGAACGGATGGTAAACAGATCTGGAAACGCCTCCGCTGCGTAGGGCGTGATTTCGGCATCCGCCGCCGGCCAGTCGTCGGAGCGCGCCCCCATCTCCAGTCGGATGGCCGGTCGGACATAGGGATTGGCACCCGACACATCCGTGAACGGGTACGTAAAGATCACCGTCTGCGGGTCGGTGGAATCCAGTTCCACTAACCAGCCGGCGTTGCCCAACACGGCGGCGAAATCACGGCGCAACTCCGGCACCAGCTTTTTGCGCACGGCCGTTTGGCATTCCGCCACCAACGCATCCAGCCGCCGCCGGGCCTCCTTCTTGCTGATGCCAGCCTGCTCCGGGTCCCGGTCGTCGGCAAACCCAAGGTCGCGGCGGCTCAACGAGAGATCCACGTCCTCAGAAAACCGCTCAATGGCCCGGTACACCTTGGACAGTGACGTGCCGCCCTTGAAGATCAGATGCGGTCGGAACTGCAGGACTTCGAAGATGCGCCGCAGCGTCCAACAGACCCAGAAGTCTTTCTCGACGATGGCGGCTTCGATCTCCAACCGCTTGGCATGCACATCCTGGAAGAAGGCCCCCCGTTTGGCCGCAGAAGCTCTGGCGAATTTATCCATACGAAGTTGACTCCTTATCCTTCCGCAACGGCCGCCAGAACGGACTGCATCCAGACCGGCGCGAACCGGATGCTTCGGAGCAGTGCCTTCCGGTCTTTCTCCGGCAGAATCTGACGCAAGCGACTGATGTCCGCATCCGAAACCCGCTTTCGTCCGATGTCCCGGAGCGCTTGGAACACCAGCGGCGCCACCCGTCCGCTGACCGCCAGCGTGGAGGGCTCCACGCGATGGAAATACAGTGTATGCGGACCAATCCGAACCATCCTGGATCGGCCATCCGTGATATACACGTTCTTGGCCGGCACTTGGGTCGAAAGCCGCAGTAGGTTCGACGCATACGGACGGGATGGAAAAAGGCGATGTCCTAATTTGCGCGCAAATGCACGGGCAACGGCATCCGCCGTTGGCATCCGCATCTGCCCCGTCAGCGGACTGACCCGCGGGTAGATGTATAACCCCCGCCCCAACCGATGCAACTTGTTCCGCCGGGCCAGACGGGACAGCGCCTGGTCAACCGCCGCACGGCTCCCAATTTTGGCAAAATCTGTTGCAGAAATTGGAAGCGTAGTTCGGTAGTGTTTCACTTCCGCAAGTATCATGTTTGCAATATACTGTGACGATGCTGTATTCATAGACTGTCAGATATTTGTATACATATTTCTGACACTTAGCAAGCACCTATTGTCACAAAAATTGATCATCTTTTGTGACATTACGCCTCCCGTGCCGTCATCTTCTCCCTCCAGCGCCAGGTGGTGGCCGTTGATGTCATCTGGTTTATGCCGTTTTCTTGATATACGCATTCACACCGATGACTACGGGCTGGCCTTCAATTATCAGGTCGGTCACCTGATTGCCGCGTGTGCTGGCGACAACAAGCGTTTTTCCGCTGGCGCTGGGCACCGGTGGAGTTTGCAGGTCAATTTCGATGATGAGCTTGCCGTCTTTGATGGTTGCTTGCATTGGGCTCCTTTCTCGGGTTTGCAGATTCTCGGCTAAAACGAACACTGTCATCGGCATGGACTGATCACGGCCTTCAAATTCTATTCGCCGGATGGCCGGCTCCGGAAAGTACACTCACGAATTCTGCCGCTACCATCACATCGCCCTCATCCTCCGGCGTTAACACAATAGGGGGATAGGCAGGATTCAATGCCTTCAACGTGATCCGCGCGTGGGTCCAGGTGTCGGCGTTCGCAGATTTCTGACTCTCATACACCTTTACAGTATAACTGCCACCGGTCTCCGGGTCCTGAATCTCTCGATGTTGGACAAGTACGATCCGCCCTTGACGACTCCCCTGCACGGGCGAACGGAAAAGACAATAGGCACCATCTGGAATGCGCGGCTCCATCGAGTGCCCCACGACATGTGCCACGAACATCCCATCAACGACTATGCACGTTTCGGGGACTTGGACCCATCCCGACGGCTCGACGGCTTGCGCCTCACCGAAATGCCCCGCTGCCACTTGGAGATCATATAACGGAGCCCAATTGCCAACCCCTGGTTTCTGGCCAGCCGATAGAATCCGCAATCGCGGCCTTGCTTTCGCAATCGCGTTCTGACGCTCGCGCAACGGCAACCACCGCGCATCCATGGTATCATTTCCGGCCCCGGTATCACGCCGGGACACACCCACGAAAGCCTTGTACCGCCGCAAGACATCCATCCCTTGATCGTGCAAATCCGCGCGCTTCTTGCCAAACCACGTGGACGACTGCCCCTGTAAAGACATGCAGAAAGGATCATCTGGCTCCATCATTGGCACGTTTGCTCCTGCAATCGAGACTAATCCCCGATAAGGCACGCCCTCCTGAACCAGTTGATCCAACGCGTCTGCGGCAGACAAAGGTCCTCGCCTCGTCGCGAACAATTCTGGCGTTGCCGCTGCTGTCAGGTCAATCGCCACGGTTTTCGCAAGAACCTGCCGCGCTTCCTCCGCCAGGGCCAATCGCACCGACTCCGCGCGTTGCTTCTCAACAGCACTGGGGGCCGTCCTTACCTCAGTCGCGACTGCCCGAGTGCAACTGCTCAACCCCGCCGTTGCACTCGCGTCCCATTCACACCCGGCACCCATGCATGCCTGCCGGAACGCCCCAAGCGACCCGAGACACCGCACTTGCCCGCCGGCCGAATCAGCAAAAATCACACTTTTCGGTTCGGCCACCGCCGTTACACGCGCTATCCCTTTCCTGTCTTCCCCCGGATCCGGAGGCGCAACATTATCAATCAACTCGTGAAACAGCGGATTGCCATAGGTCAACAGACTCATAGTGTACGGGTACGCGTCATAGACATCGGATCGAAACGTCACGGCGACCTCACTGCCATGCCAATCCAACAAAAAGGCGCCCGGAATCGTGTCGTGTTTCCGAAACCGTTTCCCAAGAGCCGCTGATTTCAACAACTCCGTTTCGATCTCCGACAAAGTTACAGGTGAATCCACGGCACGGGGCAAACTGGGCTCCTCTCGAATGAACGTATCCAAGTCGAGCCCGGAGGCGGCACGATCTTCCATCTGCTCACGGATTGCCGCCACTTCTTCTTCGATTCGGCACGCACGAGAAGAAGCAGGCGTCATCGCCAAGGTTTCGATCGCACGGCCGACTCCGTGGAGAATCGGCTGCAACGCACCAACGATGTCCTCAAACCAACGAATCCGGTCTCCAAGTCGCTGATAAACCACTGCTTCAACGGTCTCGGCATAAAAGTAGTTGTGGATGAAAACCTCCGGAAACCGCTGTCCTATGCGGTCGATACGTCCAATCCGTTGTTCCACACGCATGGGGTTCCACGGCACATCAAAATTGATAAGCACGCCGCAAGTCTGGAGGTTCAATCCTTCGCTGGCCGATTCCGTGCAAAGCATGATTTTCACCTTATCGCCCTGCCGAAACATTTCCTTGAGCGATTCCTTCGGATGTCCAACCCAGCCAACTCCATCCCAAACCTCACCGCCCCGTCCGGAATAGCAGGCGACCTGCGTTCCATACACAAGCCGAAGCTGGTCGCGCAGGTAATCCATGGTGTCCGTATACTGAGTGAAGACGAGCACCGTGTCACGGGTAGCAAAGAATCGGGCCAAGTCCTGTTGCAGACGCTCCAACTTGGAATCCGTCCCAATCATTCCGATCCGATGCAGGAAGTCGTCGATGTAGGCAAGTTCTTCTTTGAATCCTTGTCGCTGCATCTCGGTCAGGACCTCAAGAACGTCGAAGTCGAGTTCGGCCTGCTCCACATCGTCGTCGCTCCATAGGTCGTCTACCTTAACCAGCCCCCGGATGAATTGCCGGCGGCGTTCCAGACTCTTCGCCAGCGCGGCAAAAGAGCTGGTCAATCGCCGGCGATACACCGTCATCACAAAGCCGAGTCCTTTCCGCTCGTTCTCGTATTTCTGGTAGAAGTGCGAAATGTACTCCTCGACCCGCTCGTACAACTCAAACTCCTGCCCGGCGCCCTTCTTGAGTGGAATCCATTCATTGTGAGGCCGCCGCGTGGGGATCTTCGCGTCCAATAGCCCCCGGTCACAATACTTCCGCAGCAAGGTCCGTGTGTTCCGCCACATCAGGCTATTCAGCGGCGTGTGCCGGCGGAGCATCTCCGAAAGGTATGCCTTACCGCGGTCGCTGAGGCGGCTGAAGCCGGACGCCCGACTAACGGCGGTCGGAAGGTGTCGGAGAACATCCCACTCAAAGAACCCCAACTCGTTCTCTGCCAAAGTGGCAAATTCCGGATCCAGCTCCCCACCGCTTTCGAGATGATCCCTCAGCATATCGAGCAGCACATCCCACTTTCGCTCCCCGTCCAGTTTGCGTAGTTCCGCGAAATACCGCAGGAAGTTGTCCTGGCTCGCGCCCCAGCGACCTCCAAGTCCTAACAGGCGAAGCAGGTCCCACACCTCCACCGGGTGAATCTGCATCGGTGTCGCAGTCATCAGGTACAGACACCGGGTCCGTTCTTTCAATCCCGGCCTCGTCCCCGTGCCGCCCAGAAGTTCCAAGAGCCGATTGGGTCGATACCGCGGATCAAGGAAATCACGGCGTCGGGCATGATGTGCCTCATCTACGACAATCAAGTCCCAGGGATTCGCCGCCAACAGCTCACCCTGCCTCTCCTGCCGTTTCGCAAGCTGGCTGGAAACGATCAGAAGGGGATACTGATTCCAAACACTATCGCTGTCGGCCTGCAACTCTCGATCAAAAACATCTCGCACCGTCCCGCCGTCGTATCGCGGAATATCCAACGCAAACTTCTCGTGGAGTTCTTCCTGCCACTGCTTCATCAAACTCTTTGGCGTCAGGAAAAGGCACCGTTTCACACGGCCGCTGATGATCAACTGACGCGCAATCGCCCCAACCTCAATCGTCTTGCCCAGGCCAACTTCATCGCTGAATAGGTAGTTCGACGGGAACTTGCGTATCGCCTCAGTCACAATCCGCAGTTGATGGGGCCACAACTGAACGCCACCGGTTGCAACACCCAGCAGGTGTGCATTCGGAAGATACGGGGCATCACGCAGAAACTGAAAGACCAACCGCTCGTCCACATTGGATGAAACCGTCGGGGCTGATGCCTCCGCTTCATCCTTGTTGATTACCCGCTCCAACGGATCGTGCGTCGGTGCGGATGTCGGACAATACCTCAGCAATTTCTGGCGGGCGGCCTCGGGAATGTCCAACGCGATCCAGTTATCTTCCTGCCCGTCCCACAATCGTTGAAATCGCGTCCTCACCCCGGCCACATAGGGTGTCAATGCTGGCACGCCCTCCACCAGGGGCCAAGAGGCATACACGCTGAACACCTCGTAGTTCCATTGCCAGCCATTGGCGGAATCATTGCTGCTCCCGGTAAACGCCAGTTCGTTCCCGGTAGCATCCTGGAAGAGTCCCTCCTTCGGGTGATAGTACTCGCGCGCCTGGTCTGCTGGCAGGGGATGCCCATCAGGGCCACGGGGAAGCACCACACGGATCTCCAGGCTTCCCTGCGCCACCATCCATGCCAGCGCCTCAAGGCGCGCGCGCATGGACTGATCTGCCGGGTCGGCCAGGCACCCGGCCAACTTAATGTCTAACGCGCCCTTGAGACTCGCGCCTTTCCGGATCGCCTCCACATCATCCGGAGAAAGGTCGGCCCCGCACAGCAACCGCATCCGGCCGCCGTTCTGAATCAGTCGGACAACACCGGCTGCCGCAATGGCAAGCGCAGCGCTGGAGAAGAACCCAGTCGTGCGGTCGAACCGGCAACTACGTTCAAGAGCGGGAATGTAGAAGTCGTGTAGCCGGTCATCCGCCGGTCCGTAACTGATCTTGAAGCCGTAGTCGGGTAACATCATTCACTCCAGCCCGTCAATTTTCTCCTTCGTCCTCGCCTTCTTCGTCGTTCTCCGCCTCCTCGAAATCCTTTCCTTTGAAAGTCGTTTGCACCTCTACCTTCGGAAGTTTCTCCTCGGGGGGTGCCACGAGATCGTCGAAGAACGCCAAACGCATTGCCTCAAGCGTCTCCGCTTCCGGCCTCACAAACTTGCCCTTACTTTTCGTCCTCGGAATCGCGTTGATCATCGCCTGCACGCACGCCTTGAACGTCGAATCCTTCGCGAGCCCCGTCTTGTTCAGGAACACCTTACACGCCGCGGAACCGTCTTCCGTATACAGCATCATCGCTGTGTGAACCGCGTCCACCCAGCAATCGAACGCTTCCTTTTCACCGTCCACCATGTCACGCTTCCGGCGCGCGGTTGGCTCCTGGAGGTCAACCATCGCGCCTTTCTTAGCCACCAATCGCTTCGCCGCAACCACGTCACGCTCAAGATCGAGCCCCAGCGCGATCGCCAACTTCCGCGCTTCGTCGCCCGGAAACGCTTCGGCCTTGAAGGCGTCCCATGCCATCAGGTACCAATCCGTCGCCGGATCGAACTGCACGGTCCGCCCAAGCAGCAGCCCCTGCTTTCGCAACTTCACGACCTCTTCCCGCGCCAGGTCCAGGGCCACTTCCGGCCGCAACGGTTTTGGATCGCCGGTCTTCGCGTCAACCTCGCTCGACAATACTGGCCAATGCTCTGATAAAATCGCCAGAGTCGGACCGAACGTCGCGATGTAGAGATCCACGCCCCGGATGCCCGACTTCTCAAATTCCACCGCCTTCGCCCGAGCCTCTTCACGTACTCGGCCTTTGATGTCATCCCACCAGACAGGCTCTTTACGTTCCTTCCGCTTCCGGCACGTAAGGAGGATCGTGCTCTGTGCCGCATTCTTCTTGGCCTGGTGCGATGAATGCTCACTCTCCGTATGCACCGGCCAGGATGCCTTGATCGCGAAACCCGCCCCGATCAACGACGTGGCCAATGTATCCCACGCCTCCACCTGTTTGTGTGTGAACATCACCGTTAGCACGCCGTCGTCACGCAACACCCGATGCATCTCTCGGAAAGCCGCCGCCATCTTGCGCTCGTAGTCCGCCTTGGCCAGACCGTCGGCCTTCTTCCCCACATCCTTGAAACGCGCCTTGTTCGCAACCGCCTCATCGTCCTTGTTGGTCAATTCGTCAGTGAAGAACGCGGGATGCACGTCGCCGAGAATGCGCTTCATCCAGACATAGAAGTAATCCGAAAGCTCCGCGTACATGACATTGTCATAATAAGGCGGATCCACACAGATTGTGTGAATGGTCCCCGTCTTGATCGTCCGCATGTCCGCTGCGCTGCCCTTTACGATGGTCGCCGCACGTCCCGCACCATCGTCGAAGAGCGTCTTCGCCGTACCAGCCAACGCAACCAAACCCTTGTATGCGTCACAAACCTGGTCAATCACCCACGGCACGAGATTCCCAGAAGCATCGAACTCCCCAAACGCCCACCGCATAGACAGATCATGCCGGACGAAAGCACTTGTCATAACCTGCCGCGAAATGTGCCAACCGGCCTGTCGGGAGTTGTAGGCCACCGCCTTATCAAAAGCTAAAGCGAGGTAGGTCATTACGGCAGTCGCACGATCCTTCGGCAATTCCTTGAACAACTCGACCTGAAGCGATTTCAGCGCCTCAAGCATTGTGCACGCGGCAAGTAGTTGCCGAGGCGCATAAGTGTCTCGCCATTTTGTCGCGCCGTAGATTTCACAAGCCCAGTCGGCTCGCCCTTCCTTGCGCGCTTCTGTCGGCACCCAGTCCTTCGCCTCCCATCCTGGCAAACGCCGCGCCAACTCTGCCTCTGCCGCCGCCACGGCCTTGAGGTCGGCCTCGTTCGGCGACCTGTACACAAACCCGCCAGCGCTCTTCACGGCTAACGCATAGAGTTGCTGCCCCATCCGTCCCGCCTGCGCCTCCCGCTTGATGTAATCGCCTTCGACGGGCTGATTCTGAGCCCACGGCGAGACCGCGTTCCCGCGCCGTACCGTTCCGAGGTCAGGCTTCAATTTCGCGACAGCCGTCTTGCCCTGAACAATCCGGAACGTCGCCATCTTCGCGCGCGGATCGAAGACCGGCTCAACCGCCACTAACTTTGCCCCCTTCTCTAACCACCAGTTTGGTGCGAGCGGAAGCGGCTTCCCAGTATAGGGACACTTCACGGACCGTGCCCAAAGAAAGGCGGCACCAACAGAATCAGGAAATTCCACAGTGAGGTCTGCATAGAACGGCTTCAGTCGTGTCCGCACACTCTCAGAAAATAATCGCCCCCACTTCCGAATGTCGGCAAGCAGAGGCTCACCAAATGCAGCGGGATACTCGATCGTCGCCTTAAGGATCACGCTTGCCACTGGATTCAATTCATTCGCGTACGTCTCAAATCCAAACCGCATACTCTCGAAAGGAATCGAACCGCCTCCAGCGAACGGATCTAGCAAGTTCAGCCGAGACTCCCCCCATGTATGGCGAAATAACTCGGCCATCTGGTTCACAACATCCTGATCGGGATTCACTGTGAACGCCCGGGGCGAATTGTATGGATTGGGAACCTTCGTTCGATTCAGACGTGCCCATTCAAGAATCCGTCGTCCTCTCACCGGATCTCCGTGAATACCGCACGCCAAAAAAAACCATTGTTGATAGGACTGCTCGGTTGGGAATCTTTCCCGCAGGGCCTTTGGCCAATCGGGACTCCATGCCGGTAATGCCCCCGCCAAAATTGCGGCCCGACTGACCAGTAACGGCCGTCGCGCCCACCAGACGTGGAGGAAGTAAAGGGGCGGCAGTGCACTCGCAGCTCCACGTTCGCGCATACATTCCGCACTCAATACATCAACCGGCAACCACTTCTCAATCAGCACATCAGGCTGGTCACGTTTTTTAGCCTTCTCAGTCATTGAACCCCCTCAAACGGCCAGTCTGCCACTCGCGCACGGCGGACATCAGGTTTCATTGGCAATAAGAACACGCAAGGCATGCTGGGCACGTCGCGCCCCGTCCGGGTCCGTACACTTGCTATACCAGTAGTAAAGTTCTTCGGGCGCCATGGCTCGTACCCGCTCCGCAATGGCCTCAATGCGCCCGATCTTCCGCAAGGGCTTCACTGCCATGAAGAGCACGCCCAGTCGGACCCCGTTCTCTTCGTTGAGGCGAAAAGGTGTCGCCCGACCTCTCTGCAATTCGGAGGGTTTGTGTCCAGCGTGCTTCAAACAGGAGAGCACATCCCCCACAGTCAATTTCAACGGATCGCCTTCGACCTGCTCGATCTTCATCCCGCTCTGCCCCGTAACAATCCCGGCATCGTCCGCCTGACAAAGGCGAAGCCCGTAACCAGAAACCCCGACAGGATAGACCCACAGTGCGAACACCCGCGTCCTGGCCTTGGCGCTCATGCTTTCTGCTCCTCCTTCGCCTCGGCCTGCTCCGCCTCAGCCACAACTTTGCCCATGCCGAGTTGCGTAAAAACATCGCGCATGGTCTGGAATTGAGGCGAGTCCAGAGCCAAACCTTCCGAGAACACCACGAACAAGGAAGTCCGAACATTTACTTGAGCAGTCTCCTTGCCAAACTCGTCCGTGATCTGTTTCACGCGCTTGTAGCGATCCCATGTCCCGGCAAAATCCACCTTGACGCGTTCCGCATCCCCGGCCTTGCCGAATTCGGCCGCAAACGCCTGCTCAATGCGAAATTGCCCTTTGCCCAGTTGCGGCACCGCCAGACCCAGGGCACGCGCATCAGCGGCGGCCTCCTGTCCTGCACCCTCACAGCGCAAGACCAACCGTCCGATTCGCCCCGCCTTGGCATCTTGAAACTCATCCGCGATCTTCTGGAAGACCTGTGCCGGCGCGCCCTCTGCCCGGACCCGCAGGAGTCCAGGTTTATTGTCACCTCCGTCACCGCCACCGCCATCGCCGCCTTTTTCGCAAGTGCAAGGATCGTTTCCGCAAAGTGGGCACACTTGCGGCTTCTTTTCCTCCACACCCTTGATCTTGATTCCGCACCGCACCGCTTCCTCAGGCAGATACAGCACGTCATCATCGGAAATCTGGATCAACGGCGAAGGCGATAGTTTCCCATAACCGACCTGCTCATGGGCATCGAAATAGACCCACGTCCCATTCCCTACGCCGGACCTGATTGTCTTCTTGAGCTGGTTCAAGTCCAACAGGATCTTGAGCCCGATTCGTTTGCAGAACTCCCGCCGGAGATCCTCCGTGGAAAGCGACGGCCGATCTTTAGGCCAGGCTTTCGCCTTGACGTAAGCCGCCGACAGCGGTTCGTCATCCGCCGTCAGCACTTTCGACAACTGCTTCAGGACCCGAATGAGCGCAGCCGTCTGGTCCTTCTCGATCTCCCCCTGATCCTGTGCCGGAATAGATTCGCGGGAAAGCCCACCTGCCGCCTTCGGCGCATCGGCCGTCGGATAGAAAAGATGCCGATACCCGCGCGTGATCGCAATTCGCACGTCGAGTTCGGACGAGTCTTTCATCCCCTTGAGCTTCTTCTTCTGCTCCTCGCTGAACTCCCGCATGCGGTCCGCGTCTCCGACGATACGGCTGATCGCCAAATGCCGCAGCATGACGTCCACCATGCGGTCGGCTTGATCCTGGTCGGCCACGAGGAACAACAGGTTGTTCTTGAACGTCCGGAACCCGTCAGAAGTCCCCGCGTGGTTGAAGATCTTGCTTACGAGGTCTGGAGGCGTTGACGAATCGCCGGTGACGCGCGCGGCATCGTAGTGAACCACAACCAACTTCGGCTCGCCGGCATCGTTATCCACTTCCGCCGACTCCGCCGGGAAGTAGCGTGGATTGAAGACGCCCTTCTTCCATACGCCCTGAATGCGCTGGTCCAATTCGCCCTTTGCCTTAGTGCGACCGATCATCCCGAGTTCGTCTTCGATGATCTTCTCCAGGCTCGGTTCTGTCTTGAACCGATACCGCTGGCCATCCCAGTGCAGAAACCAACACGCGGTTCCGGGTTCGGGCTTTTCTTCGCCAAGAAGAATCGCAAGTGCCTTCCGCATCAACTGCGGATCGTCTCCCGGCTGTAGTACCGCGGCCAGGAGCTCTGAAGGGTCCGCACCAGTGGCAATACCTTGCGTCAGGCTATGGAGAAATATGTTAATCGCGGTGCGACGGGCAAATTCCGGCTTCCCGGCATCCAGAAAGCGTCGATCTACCGCTTGGCATTTCGCCTCAGCGCCTTTTTTCGGGCTCACGATGTCTGCCTCGATCACCTGCTTGAAAGCAGGCCGCTCAAGGCGACTCGTAAGGTCATTCGCAATGTCAGCGTCGCCGACATCCAAATGGTGTGCCCCGATCGTCCACGCGTCACTTGGCTTCTGCTCCCAAACCAACCGCACGACCCGCGCGAGCAACCGTAATGCCCCCCGAGTCTTCTGGAAATTCGGGATTGTGGCCGTCTTCCGTGTCAACGTCGTCAGGAACTCAGGATGGAAGGGATAATCCTGAACCATCAACGCTTCGTAGTCCGCGCGCAGAATCCGAGGAGGCACCTCGACGCCCTGTTCCGCAAGCTTCGCGAAGTACGCTGCATACCCAGCCGCGGTCGTCTTCGCCGCCTTGTAGTCGATCTTCTTGAAGAGCCGGTGAGTCACGATCCGGGAGATCTCCGTTTCACCGGTCGGCGTAATAACACGTTCCTGGCGGGCAGAAATTCGTCTTGCCTCTGCCAGTTCGGTTTTCAACATATCCGTCTCGGTCGCGAAAGCGTCCTGAGAATCCGCGAGCGTCACCACCACGCACGCATGCTTCCGCGACGCCGCGAACTCGATGAGCGTCATCAGGAAAGCAACCGTCTGCTCCGCCAGGTTGCTGCGTTTGCCAGCGACAGACACAGCCTTTGCCACACGCAGGTGCCGCGCCACCTCATCCAGCATAATTAGCGCCGGCCGGTCGCCTATCAATGCCTCCAGGAATTGCGGCCCCGGCGCGACGAGCATGTCATCGCTCTTCCGCACCAGGTCAAAACCTTCCTTCTTCCCCAGTTGCCACGCCAGTTCTCCCCAGAGGGTATGCACGGTCACATCCCCGTGCTTGATGCCGTTTGCTGGATCCGTATCGGATGACCCGACAATGCCCGCGGAGAGCCACGGTTTCTTTGGAATCCACTCCGCATCTACGATGCCATCAGGCAATCCATCCGCATGGGCCTGGGTCAGATGGTAAAGCGCAATCAGATTGTGCGTCTTACCACCGCCAAACGAGGTTTCGAGCCGTATGAACGGACTGTTCGTCGGCGCCTTGCCAGACATACGGCCGATTACTTCGCGCAGCAGAGTGCGCAATCCTTCGGTGGGGAAGGTGTTCTCGAAGAATTCCCGCGGCTTTTTATAGATGTCATCAGCCGTCTTGTCCATGACATCCCGCAGTCGCGCGGCGAACATCTCCTCACGGAGATCCCCGGAAAGAACCTCGTTCCGAGGTATGCAGGTCTCGAAAACTGTCTTCATTAAATTGCCCCTCCTAAACCTTATCCAAGCAACGCTAACTCAAATTTTCGCACCGGCAACGACGGATTTACGCCTGGAGCTTACCATCCGGCAGGATCAGTTTGATTCGCTTTATAACCGGCGGGATCCTATACCTAAGCCCGTCCTAAAAACGAAAAGGCGCGGACTCCAAGCTCGTGCCTCGATCAAGGGACCGCGAAGCCCCACTCATGAAACACAAACGAGAAGCCGCGCCCCTATAGGCGCGTCCCCGTCAGTGTCATTTCATGAGTCAAGAATTCGCGGTTTTTGATCGAAACGACGACTGCGTTAACGCAAAATTATTTTGTCAGATATTTAAGCTTGTCACCTCCACTTTGTTGTTGGCAGCACTACACCGACAGATTGAGATCATAGAGCCTTCCCCCGCCGAAAGACAATCAAAATCATTCGGTATTTGCCCGCTGCCGCTCCGGTTAAGACAGGAGTATCCACCCATATCACCAGAATTTCCGGCCTGCATTGATCGATGCCGTGACTGACTGGGGTCGACCAGTGGACCTGCGAATACCGTTAATCTTATTTCTGTGCCTGCGCACTCAGCATTGCAGGCAGGTTTAGCGACGGCCTTCAAGAGATTGCCCTGGCCCCTGCTTATTTGCCATGTTTTTCTGCTGCACGTAAATCAATGCGCCGGTGTCAAAACCCAGGGCCTTTGCCTTTGCGGTGAGGGAGGCCATAACCGTTTCGGGCAGTTCTGGCTGTCTCGCCAGGATCCACAGGTAGGACCTGCTGTTCCCGCAAATGAGCGCGTACGAGTAATCGCGTTCATCAATCCCAATAATATTGTAGCCGCCATAGAATGGTCCAAAGAAGGAAACTTTCAATCGGCCAAGATCGGGGCCGGAAACGAAATAAGCCCGGCCCTCTACTTCCTTCCAGCGATTCAGCTTGGGATCAAACCCGCGGTTCACAACCCGCAGGCCGCCATCCTCCTTCAGGCTGTAGGTTGCGGTGACATTGATCAGACCTTTTTCAAATGAATGATCAAGTCTCGCGATTTCATACCAGGTGCCCAGATAGCGCTGTACGTCGAATCCCTTTACAGCGACGACACCATCGGGGATATGAACACAGCCGCACATTCCAACCAAAAGCAGGCATAAAGCTCTTTTCATGACCATCCCTTCTGGCCAACGTTCGCGTAAACGAAAAAGGGGCATGCCGTCGCCCGTGGGCACACGACGATTACCCGAGTGTTTCTTTGGCCCATTGAAGGGCCTGGTTCAATACCGGCCGTTCCTGATCTACACGGGCCATGATTTTCGCCAGCAGTCGCAAATAGCTGTCCAGGGCGCGCCGGACATCCTCGCCCATTTCCTTGCCGGAGAATAACTCTTTCTTCCGAACTCCAAAATCCAAATTGGGTTGGATAACCTTGCTGTCGATGGGAAAGCCCACATCATAGCCGGTAAGCAGTAACCGCCGGTCCTTATGCCCCTTGTTATCGCACTGATCCAGAAACCATGTGGGCGAAGCGCCAAGCGCATCAACCTTTAAAAGACGCAGAACGATTTGCTCCTTGGTAAACAGATCGGCAATTTCACCCAGCGGTACGCTGAATGTCCGCAGGGCAATGATTGTCTGGATAAACCGCGCATAGGCGGAAGAATACCGGCTATCCTTGGTCGGCACAGGCAGGCCAAGGCTGGTCAGTAAATTCCGCACGTAGACCTGTGATTTGCCGCAGGCCTGGCAGAGTTCGGAAAATGTTAATGCCGTCGCCATCGTTGATTGTCCATAACGCGGGTTTTGCCCGGGCGGCCGCATCAGTTGGCATGGTTGCGCAGATATTTTTGAATCATAATGTTACGCCGCTTGAATGTCGGAATGTCCAGGTTCCTGCCTTCCACCGCCATTTCTTCCACATCCTTGACCGCGAACAATGCCTTTGTGCAGATGAAGGTCTTTATTTCCTTGATCTCACGTTCCAGCTTTTCCAGGCGTTCTTCGGTTGTCATGGCGTCTCCTATTGTTTTTAGTGATGGGCGTAATTTTGCGAGCGACAAGGGGCCGGAAGTCCCGCGAACAGCGAATAAGCCCGTATATCTACAGTGGGATCATGCTCGCCGTCACGCTCGTCATCATGATCATTATGATGACCATGGTGCTGCTGATGGACGATCTGACGATTACCGGACGACTTCCCAGTGCCCGCCTTTGTCGGGTCCAATGCGGCGGAGGCGGCCAGCCTTCTTGAGGTTGCTGATTATCTTTTCAACACCAGCACAACTCAATGCAAGGGATGTCACCAGTTCATCGGTCGTTATAGACGACTTTTGGCGGATCAGCGCAAGCAAGCGGTCACTGTTTTTCTCCCTACTTTTCTCCCTACTTTTCTCCCTACTTTCTCCTCCAGTTCTCACCCCGGCTTCAGACGGCAACGGAATGACCGTTACGAACGGATCGCCCTCTATGAATCGCGGTTTGGCGCCCTTGGCGTAGAACGGCAGGTATTTGTTCACGTTCAGCACACCGGACCCCAGTTCTTCGCCGCGTCCCATTTGCATGAAGAATTTGGAGAGAGTCGGGTTCTTCGGAAACGGCGTAAAATGACCGGGGCGGATCGGCCCGTGACCATGGGGAATGGCCGCGTTCGTGGTCTCCACGCGGTCCCGGTAGATAATCAACGTGGCCGGTGTGGCATCAGTATATTCCCGATGCACAAGCAGGTTCGAAACGATTTCCCGGAAAATCTTTTCACGAAGGCTGATTCTACTGGTGCCTTCCAGGTAGAACGGATCGGGAAGATGCTTTTCGACAAACTCCATCAACCTGTCGTAAGCATCAATCAGATTGAATCGGATATTCAGCCGGTCGTCATACCGGTCGAGGTTTTCCCGGCGGACCAGGGCGTCTATCTTATAAGCCGGGACCAATTGCTGGATTGTCTCTTCCTTGCCGAACAACAGTCCCGCCGCCAGAGTGTATCCTTTTGTGCGGGCGGCTGTATCAATGCGCCACAAACCGGCCTTTACCAGCATGTCTTTATTGGAAAGACGCAACCACGGATGTTTCGGATAGAACACCTTGATCTCACTGCGAGCCTTGTCGAAAACCGCCGACTCAAAATCGGACAGTTTCAAAAACGGATAAACCACCTGTTCGGTGTGATAGCCGCTTTTACGGTTAACGATTGCGGCAATTCGAACCGGATCCTGCACCCGGAAATCACCATCATGGCCACGGTCGTACACCACCCCGGCGCAACGGTGCGCCTGTGGGCTTGCAGGGACGTGCAGAATTAGAATCATCCGACCATCGTACTCCACGGCATCCGGCGAGAGGATGCACGGCGGATCGAGTTTTTGGGGATTGTTCGACAGATTTACGATGTCCTTGGTTAATCTTTCCACTGCGTCCGGATCGACGCCTGTCACCTTCCCATCGTCATTCACGCCAAGAAAGATTGTCCCGCCATCTCTGTTCAGGAATGAACAGATTGTCTCGAACAGACTGCGAGGAAGTTCCCGGCGCGCCTCTTTGAATTCAATCACAGTGCGCTCGCGGCACTTCAGAAGTTTTTTCACCTGTTCATTGGTCATAACCGCATCATCCTACCCAATGCTGGTTTTGCCACATTGGTATTTAATTATTCCGACTTCCCTGCACATTCCCGACGGTTTTGAATGTAGCAGTGCAAATCCGGAAAAGCCAGTTGAAAGAGACGGCGGGTTTTATTTGCGCGGGTATATCTTTGCGAAGTACGCCTTGCTTTCCAAACTCGCCTGCCTGTCATCTTGCCGCAATGATTCGATCTCCTGCGGTGTCAAGTCCCTTGGCCCGGAGTAACCAGCTGGCTTCGGCTTGGTTGGTCGTTTTGTTTTCGCCTGCTCTTTTGGGGTAGTCATTGTAAGCTCCAGTTTGGTTGACCAGGGGGCGCCCCTTCGAATAGGCCTGCTTTTGTGCCGGTTCAGGAATCGGACAAAGACCCAGATTCGTTGCATGGGGACTTTATGATTATGTGCTTGGACTTTATGATTACTTTATGATTCCAGTGAAGGTTTCAGACGGTCGTTATGGCTTGGCAAGCAAAATCATACGTTCGCCAGCAAGCCCAGCGCCCGCGCCTTATCCTTCTTCCACGTCTTCGGCGTCATGGTCTCAATGATCTCCTTCAACTGCTCATCCCGGCTTTTCGCCCCGTTCATCAGCATCCGGGGCATGGCCGCCTGGAGCGCAACCCGAAATTGCTCCCGGCCGGGGCGAAAGTAATGTTTGAGCACAACGTCAACCGTCGTGTGGCCGGTCACGCGCCGGACCAGTTCCATCGGCATCCCGGCAGATAGCGCCAGCGTAATGAAGGTTGTTCGGAAGGAATGCCATCCTTTCACATTGCCCCGCCGTCTCCGCTGTTCGTTTCCCTTTATTGCTTGCGTCACTCCGCGAATCACGGCAGGGATCGGGGTCGGCGCCTGCCGCCGGACCACGGCTGCGCCGATGGCGGCTTCAATTTCGCTGATGTGGCCTGAAACGGTTCCCTTGCTTACGCCAAGCTCCCGCGCAATCTGCGGCATGAACTTCCCGCCCATGTATCCCTCAAACACCGCGCGCAATCGCCCCTGCTTCCCCTTAGTCATCTTCGCCCCATCAATCCACGCCAGCCCCCGGCGCCGGACTTCCTCAACGGACAAAGCCGGCAATGAGGGCTTCGGCGGGTGTTCCTTCTGGCTGTTCACGCGCTCGGCCGTATCGGCATCCACAAAGCCTGCCTTGGCGAGAACGTCGCGCATGCGCCGGTTCAATACATCCGGATTCTTCCGATATATGGCCGCCGCCTCGGTGAAGACGTGTTCGCCTGTGCCGTGTGGTATTCGGCTCAACTCCGCGCGCAAGGCGGGTAGGATGGGGATCTCGACGGTTTCCCCCGTCTTGCTCGTCTTCACCGTGATGAAGCCGGCGGTCAGGTCCACGCTCGACCACTTCAGCAGCGCACAGTCTCCGCGCCGCATGGCCGTGCAGAGGGCCGTCATAATAAGCGGGCGCATGAATTCATCATCCGCCGCCGCGTCCAGAACCGCCTTGATTTCATCCGCCGTGAACGGCTCCCGGTGGATCGTTCCCATGACCCGTCCCGGCGTGTTCAGCAGGTAGGAGCGGTAGGCATCGGCATTTGGCTCCAGGTGGCGGAAGATGGACCGGAGCACGCTGATCGTCCCGTTCCATGTCCGGGCCGACACCCCGCGTTTGTGTTCCGCTTCCATGAAGGCGCGTGCATGATCGCGGTTCACGGCGGCGAGTTCTTTGACTTTTGGAAACGTCTCCGCGATAAAGGCAACGAAGCGGTGCAATATGGATTGCGTGTAGGACAGGTAGAACGCCGAAGGCAGGCGCTTGCGGGGGATGGCCAACCAGGCGACCGGCAGGCTGGCAAGGGCGGGGGATTCCAGCCGGACACCGCTCTTGAGTTCATAGACCTTCTCGGCCCAGTAGCGGGTGCCGCGGCTCGTGCGCCCTTCCTCGATCAGTTCCGCAAGCTTATCTTGCGCCCGCTGGCGTGAATCCTCAAAAGTTTTATCGCCCCCCTCGTGGAGCGATTTCGGTGGGCAGCCTTTAATCTTGATCCCGAGATTGGCGCATTTCAGTTTTCCAGTCTTATCCTGGTAGCGTCCGTAGAAGCAGGGGCGAAGAGTTCCATCTCGTTTTCGGCGTAGTTCCAGTGGCATGATAAGGCCCTCCCTTTACATGCCAATACACTAATCTACACAATCTACTGAATGCAAGCTCAAATCCAACCAAACCACCAACCCAACCGGGAAAAAGTAAAGGCGGGTTTGCTAAAACCCGCCTTTTATTAGGGAAATAAGTCGGGGCGGTGAGATTTGAACTCACGACTTTTTGGACCCGAACCAAACGCGCTACCAGACTGCGCTACGCCCCGATAGAAAACAGGAACAAAGCATACCGTTTCCCGTCCGGGAGTCAATCTATTTGGCAATAATAATTCTGCCGAGGTGCCGTCAAGAATTGTGTGTAAAAACATTTAAGAGCGGCGAGTCGGATATTCTTCCTGGGACGTTAATCCATTTCTTTTGACAAATAACAGCGAGAACGAAT
>Ga0247841_10003327_pt1 | contig 30120 bp, 22 predicted proteins | sample LaCruzMarch2015__2_FD_192410 | JGI IMG/M metagenome (GOLD analysis project Ga0247841, IMG submission 192410) | Freshwater microbial communities from meromictic Lake La Cruz, Castile-La Mancha, Spain - LaCruzMarch2015_18m | ecosystem: Environmental > Aquatic > Freshwater > Lake | place: Spain... | reverse complement strand
ACGGACGCAATCAATCTCACGGAAGACCTGGCGGAAGATACCAAGGCGGCCGCCCTTCTCATCCAAGACCAACCTACACACCGCGTGCTGCCGCTCCGGTCATTGCAAATCCGGTTGCTCCGGTAGCACCAGCCGCACCAGCCGTTCAAGCTGCTCCGGCCGTCGCTCCTGAAAAGAAAAGCGAATAAGGAGAAAAGTCCAAAATGATTAATGCATCACAAGTAAAAGAATTAAGAGAAAAAACCGGCGCTGGCATGATGGATTGCAAAAAGGCTTTGGTTGAGACCAAAGGCAACCTTGAAGAAGCAATTACCTGGCTGCGCGAAAAAGGAATAATGAAAGCTGCCAAGAAAGCCGATCGAATCGCCGCTGAAGGAGCTTGCAATTTCGTCATCAAAGGCAACAAAGCCGTTGTTTACGAAGTAAACTGCGAAACTGATTTTGCAGCCAAAAACCAATTATTCCGCACATTAGTCGATAAAATCGGCAAATCCATTTCGGAAAGCCAAGCCCAAGATACCGAAGAAGCTTTGAGCGCTAAAACCGATGAAGGAACCGTCAATGACACCATCATCAACGCCACCGCTACCATCGGCGAAAAGATCTCTTTGCGCCGCGTCCAGGTTTTAAACAAAACCGCGGATCAGATCTTTGGCGCTTACAGCCACATGAACGGAAAAATCGTCGTTGTTGACATTGTTAACGGAAAAGACGAAGCTGTGGCGAAAGATGTTTGCATGCATGTTGCAGCCATGAACCCAACCTATTTGAATCGCGATCAGGTTGACCAAACTTATCTGGCCAAAGAACGCGAAGTGTTGGTTCAAGAGACCATCAATGAAGGAAAACCGGCCCCGATCATCGATCGAATCGTGGCTGGAAAAGTAGACAAATTCCTGAAGAGCATTTGTCTGGTTGACCAAATGTATGTAAAAAACCCTGACCAAACCGTTGCTGCTTACCTAAAATCCAATCAATGTGAAGTTGTAAAATATGTCCGCCTTGAAGTTGGAGAAGGAATCGAAAAGAAGCAAGATGATTTCGCGGCCGAAGTAATGGCAGCCAACAAATAAAAACTTTAAAGGCACTGTTTTAATAGTGCCTTTTTGACCATATGGAGGAGGCTAAATGAGGAAAAGAATCGTACTGAAATTGAGCGGCGAAGCCTTGGCCGGTGAAAACCGAGTCGGGATCAACCATCAAAAAGTCAATGAAATCGCTTCGGAAATCAAAGCTCTCTATGACTTGGGAAACGTGGAACTCGGAATTGTGGTCGGAGCCGGAAACATCTGGCGCGGACGCGACGCCATCGAATCGGGAATGGATCGTTCCAGCGCCGATTATATGGGAATGTTGGCGACTATTTTGAATGCTTTGGCGCTTCAAAACTCTTTGGAACGTTTGGGCTGCGATACCAGAGCAATGACTTCATTGGAAATTCCGGCGGTAGCTGAACCCTACATCCGCCGCAAGGCCATTTCTCACCTGGAAAAAAATCGCATTGTCATTTTTGGAGGCGGTAACGGAATTCCTTTCTTTACCACCGATACGACCGCTGCCCTGAGAAGCGCCGAATTGGGCGCCCATTTGATCCTCATGGCCAAGAACGGCGTCGACGGTGTCTATGACTGTGATCCGAGAACCAACAAGAACGCGGTGAAGTTTTCCAAACTTTCTCATTCGGATGTTTTGGAAAAACACCTGAACGTCATGGACATGACGGCGGCAACCCTCTGCAAAGAGAACAACATCGATATTATCGTCTTTGATATGAATGTCAAGGGGAACATAGCCCGAGCGGTTACGGATTTCTCCATTGGAACTATCATTTCCAACAAATTATGAAAGGAAGGATGATTTATGCCTGAAAGTATCATTAAAGCCGGCGAAGAAAGAATGAACAAAGCCTTGTTGGCTCTGAAAAAAGAACTCAGTTTGGTAAGAACCGGGAGAGCAAACCCCGGCATCTTAAATGGCGTGCAGGTTTTATATTACGGAGTTCCGACTCCGCTAACGCAAATCGCCTCGATCTCATCCCCGGAAGCCCAACTGCTGGTCGTAAAACCTTATGACCGCGGGGCCCTGAAAGATGTAGAAAAAGCCATCCAAACCGCGGATCTGAATTTGAATCCTCAAAACGACGGAACCGTCATTCGGCTGGTATTCCCGCCATTGAATGAGCAACGCCGAAAAGAACTGGTCAAGGACATCAAAGCCTTTTCCGAAGGAACCAAGATTGCCATCCGCAACATTCGGCGCGACATGGTTGATCAAATGAAGAAGCTGGAGAAAGATGCCGTCATCACCGAAGACGACTTAAAATCCTACAGCGAAGCCATTCAGAAAAAAACTGACAAATTCATCGAGCAATCGGATGCCATCGCCAAAGAAAAAGAAACAATGGTAATGGAGATCTGACCCGACCTTCAAAACAGAGCTTGGCTCTGTTTTTTTTGACGGAAACCCCAAATCAAAACGTTTGCTTTTATGTTTTTTATTGAGTATAATATCACTTGAGGTGGATTATGAATCTGTCAGTGCTATATAACATCAACTACGGAATGTACATTCTGGGGGTGAGTGACATCGACAAGCCTACCGGATGCGTTGTCAACTCGGTCATTCAGATCACCAGCGTCAATCCCATCATTGCGGTCAGCATCAACAAAAAAAACTACTCGTATGAGGTTTTGAAGCACACATCGAAATTCAGCATTTCGATTCTTTCCGAGGATACCGATCCGAAACTGATCTCGCGATTCGGGTTTTATTCCGGACGAGATGTGGAAAAATTCAGCGGTTTTCCTTATGAGCTTTCCGACGGAGTGCCGATCATAACCCAGAACAGTTGCGGAAACCTGATTTGTCAGGTCCTGTCCATCGATGAGATGGAAACGCACGCCGTCGTTTATGCGCGTCTGATCGACACCGTGGTTGGACCGAACAAAAATCCGATGAGCTATTCGTATTATCACAAAGTGCTGAAGGGAACGACTTCCAAATATGCCCCGACTTTCCAAGCAACCGTCCCCGAAGGCCAATATGTTTGTGATATTTGCGGATATGTTTACGAAGGGGACATCAATCAGGAAGACGATTCATACCGGTGCCCGGTTTGCGGAGCCACCAAAGACCATTTCATCAAGAAAGTTAATTAGGAGGAAATTATGGAATTAAAAGGATCAAAAACCGAAAAGAATCTGATGACCGCATTTGCGGGAGAATCACAAGCCCGAAACAAGTACACTTATTTCGCATCGCAGGCCAAAAAAGAAGGATTTGAACAAATCCAGAACATCTTCAACGAAACGGCTAACAATGAAAAAGAACATGCGAAAATTTGGTTTAAGCTTTTGCATGACGGAATTAAACCAACCGCGGAAAATTTAGTTGAAGCCGCTGCCGGCGAACATTATGAATGGACCGAGATGTATGCTGATTTCGCGAAAGTTGCCAAAGAAGAAGGATTTTCGAAGATCGCTTATCTGTTTGAAGCGGTTGCGAAAATCGAAAAGACTCACGAAGACCGTTATCTGGCTTTGCTGGCCAATGTCCAGAAAGAAAAAGTCTTCGCGAAAGACGAAGCAACCATTTGGATCTGTTTGAACTGCGGACATTTGTCGGTTGGCAAGTACGCCCCGAAAATCTGCCCGGTCTGCGACCATCCTCAAGCTTACTTCGAGATGGTAAACAAGAATTATTAAAAGGAATTTTAAAGCTAAAAACGCATGAAAACATGCGTTTTTCTTTTTTCTTAAGCCAGAAAACCCCAAAAACGCGCAAGGGGATTGAAAACATATTATATTGATAACATTGACTTATTATGTTATAGTATACATACAGTGGGGTGGTTATGAAAATCATTTCTTGCGTGCATTTGCATAAGAATTATATCAACCCGAAAGTAACGACTTTTGTCTTGAAAGACATCAATCTTGACATCCTTTCCGGGGATTTCTGCGGAATAACCGGACCTTCGGGAAGCGGGAAGACCACGCTGCTTTATACGATGAGCGGATTGGAAAAACCGACATCGGGAGAAGTCTTTCTCTTTGAAAAGGGAATGGCGGAATATGATCCCAAGCAGATGGCCGCCCTCCGAAAAACGAAAATTGGTTTCGTCTTTCAGTTTTATAATCTGATCCCGAATCTTAACGCTTACGAAAATGTAAAACTGGCCCAGATCATCGCCGGAAAAAACGATGACCAAGAAATTGACCGGATCCTCGGTTTGGTGGGGATGAAGGAATTCAAGGAGTATTTCCCGAATGAACTTTCGGGAGGAATGCAACAGCGAATTGCGATCGCCCGAAGTTTGATCAATGATCCGGAGATCATCTTCGCTGATGAACCGACCGGAAACCTGGATCAAAAAAACGGCCAAGAGATCATGGAAATTCTGAAGATGTTAAATCTTGACCAGCACAAGACGATTGTTTTGGTCACTCACAGCGAGGACAACCTTAAATATTGCACCCGCCACGTGAAACTTACGGACGGGAAGATAATCCGCGATGAAAAACTTCCTGTTTAAACTTCGGGTTGCTTATCGCAACATCGTCAAAAGTCGGGGGAGGTCGGTTGTCGTCCTGCTGACGTTGATGGTTTTGATGATTCTGTCCGTCGTAATTTTTAACATCCATGACAATTTGGTTCGCATCTTTTCCATGGAGTACCAAGAAGTTTATCAAACCGTCGATCTGACCGTTTCTTATGACAACTACTCCAATTCCCGGATCGTGAACGTCAGCACCATAAATGATGATTATTCGGAATATTTCAATTATTCAGCGACTTACTTCAATTTGTATTCGCTAATGGAGAGCGAAGACAATAGTTTCTATGCTCAGGTTTATTCTTCGAGTTTGGGCGAATTCGAACGGGTGATGGATTTTGATCTCGATTCCATCAACGATGGCGAGATGTTCATTACCGAATCCTTGGCGGATCGCTACCAACTTAAAATACACGACGCAATGTCAATGCTGATCGGAAGCCAGAAAATCAATTACGTGATTCGCGAGATCCTTCCGGACCAAGGGCTATTTTCCGAAAACTCCGTCTTTGTTCCGAAAGAAGAACTACTGACCAAAACCTTATGGTTTTCGGCCCCTGATCTCGGAAACATAATCTATCTGGACGTTAAAAACGAATATTCCATTCTGGCCGTCAGGGATCTCTTGCTTGGGGATGCCGCTTACGCGAATTCCTTGGTCAAAGAGACGGTGGATCATGAACAGGCGAAGACCCGCGCCGATTACAATGCTTCGGTTTTGCTCGGGATCGGGGTCTTGGCTTTTCTCGCCGTGATCATGGTCGTTAGGTCGATCTATCCTCTGCTTTTCCGGGATTTCTCGCAACAGATCGGGGTCATCCGGATCCTGGGCGGGAATGATGGCTTTGCTTATCAGATTTGGATGATTCAGTTCTTCTTATATTTGCTAATTTCCGTTCCTTTGGGATTGATTTTCAGCCGGGTGATCCTTGACGCCGGGGCTAGATCTTACGGAGTGAACACTTCGGTCGGGTTCAACCCTTGGTATCTGCTTTTGGCCGTCGCTTTCTTCTTGGCGATTAATATCCTGGGGACAATCGGACGTTACACGCATTACAAGAAACAAAGCGAAATGTCTTTGAGCAATGACACCAGGTTTGAAAAACAAAAATCCGTTCTTTACGCCGCCATCGTCGCGGGAGCAGGCCTTTTGGTAAACTGGTTCATCAATCCTTTTCCCAAGTTCCAAGGAATGATCACCGTTGTCACCGTCATTGTTTTCACTTTTGGCTTTCTATCGATGATCCTGAAGATCTTCCCGATTCTTTTCAAAAAAGGGAATTCTTTCTTTTCTTTGTACAGCGCGAAACATTTGCGAGACAACAAGATCCTTCACAACTCGGTGAAAGTAATCTTTGTGTCGCTGGTCATAATTGCCATTTCCATGACGGTTTCCGGAGTCATGAAAACCGAGATCCTAAAAGCTTTTGATGAGATCCGCATTGATTATGCGGTCACGAACATTTATAATTTCAACGATGATCTGGTTACGGAAATCGAGACCAACAACCAGATCGATTCGGCCGTCGAAGGGGCAATGTTCCGTAACGGAACGTTCCAAGTTGACGAAGACACAACGCGGCGGGTGCAGTTCTTTCTGTCCGTTCGGCCAGAAAACATCTCCGAATTGTTCACTTTTTCTCTTTCCGCGGAGATACTCGCCAAATTAGCCGACCCAACCATTCTATATGTTGCTCTCCCGTATCAGTATGAAAAAACCAGTCAGCTGAGGGTCGGGGATGAAGTGACTTTTCGGCTCAGCCAAAACATTCCATCGGAAAAATTCATCATCGCGGGATTTTTCGAAAATTCCTATGAAGGGATCTATCTTTCCAACATTTCTTACAGCGATAAGTATATGGACTCGGATCTGACGAACACCGTGTTCATCAGAAGCCCCAACAGCGATCTGCAAAAAGATCTGATTCAACGTTACAGCGGGAAAATGTATTATGTTTTTTCCGCCGATGATTTGCTTTTGAATGAAACAAAAATGGTATACCGAACCGTGGATTTCGTTGTGATCCTCATTTGGGCGCTTGTAGCTTGTTTCATGATCGTCATCATCAATAATTCCCTGTTGCAATTCTACGCTCTGAAAGCCGATTATGCAAAATTCAAGATATTGGGCTGCGGGGACGGGAATTTGTACGGACACATCCTCCTCGAAATATTATTGGTGATGCTAATTGCCCTGGGGGCGGGTTTTGTTAATTCATTGATTGTCTTGTCTTGCTTTCCTTCGCTGATGATCATGGTCGGATTTTACTTTAAGTTCGAATACCCGGTTGGCGAAGTGCTTGTTTACCTTTTAATGGGAACCGCAGTTTTCTTGCTAAGTTACCTTTATTATTTCGTCAAGATTAAACATATGAACATTATTCAAGAAACTAAAAATTTGTAGGAGGGTTTATGTACAAAAAATTATTAGTTTTATTCATGCTCTTTTTCTCTGTTTTTTGCCTGTTCGGATGCGGCGGGGGAGATGACACTCCAGACGTGGACATGACCGAAATGGTCGATGTCCCGACCAACCTCTCCATAACCGGCAAAGTATTGACCTGGGATGCCGTTGCCGGAGCGACCGGTTATATAGTTTATGCTGACGGGGTTGAAAAAGCCAACGTTACCGCTACAACTTATGACTTCTCGTCTTTGTCAGGAACGACTATCATTTTCCAAGTGGTTGCGAAAGCCCCGCAAGGGCAAAACAACTCCGCTAAAAGCGTTACTGCCGCTTACATGAGCAACCCGGCCGGCGAGATCACCGAGATCACGGCGCTTCTGGCTGATGTAATGCCAAACGTTCCGGAAGGATTCGTTGAGGAATTGGTCCGCAAAGGAATGACATCCGACGATGCTCAAGCCTTAAAGACCGCTTTCCAAACCTTGCAAACGGAAATGGAAGCCGCCAACGGCGATCCGCTTCTGTCCAATGCGGCCATTAAGAAATTCCTTTTGACCGAGATCAATTTTGAAGCGCTCATCAGCGCCGCCATGCTGGCAGCCGTTCCTTCACTGGAAAGCCAGATCGCTTCCGCTTATGAGGACATCAGTTATTATCAAGATGAGTTGGACACTTATGGTCCTAACGATTACTATTCCGAACGAATCGTTGAACTTAACAACGAGATTGACGCGCTCGGCAATATGGTCGACCTGCTGACCGAATCCCGTGACGAAGCCGTGATCGTCGCTGTCAACACCATCAATTACCTGCGCGAGATCCATGGCGCGATCACTGATGATTTGATCTCCAAGATCGTTGCCATCACCGATGTTGAATCGCCAAGCGAATTGACCGCGGATGAACTTCTGGTTGTAAAAGACGAAGTATTGGATATATTCCAGGATAATTTACCGGCGATGACCGACCTGACGATGGTTTATGAACTCTTGTCAGTGGGATACACCCAAATGTTTGGATCCAATGCCTTCTCGGTAATGCTCTCCGATTCTTCGACGCAATTCGCAGCGGAAGCATTTTTGACGGTTTCTTTCGCTCTCAACTATTTGGATTCCTTCGATTTGGCGTTTTTCCAGGATTTCCTGAGCGTTGTTCAAGACAATGATCAAGGCGCCGTAATCGGAAGCGAACTGGCCATTTTGTTTGTTACTTATTACAAGAACTTTGAAGATGACAACCAAGCTTTGCTTGATCAGATCGATGCCGTTTTCACCGAAGCCCAAAAAGAACAATTGTATAACAATGCGATTGCGGCCATGAACGAATTGGCGACCCTGATGGGCGCTGACGTTGACCTGAGCATGATGGGAGAAATCTCTTACGCGGTCATGACCGGCGCTTCCGATGTATTCGATGACATGACTGACAAGCTTCTCGACAAATTTGTTGGTACCGATGGCGAATTGCTCCGAAAGATCGTCATCTCCAATTCTTTCGAATGCGATTACAACTATATGAATTACATGTGCGAGAATTTCCGGAATACCGCGACCGGAGAGACTTATGCGAACGAAGATGATTACTACGAAGCCCAAGACTTAGCCGAAATTAATGTGATCAAAGAAGCCCTGACTTATTATGCTCCGACCATCGGAACCATGACGGACGGACAGATTACTTCGTTGATCGACCTGCTGGCTGAAGCCGCTCCGGTCGAACAATTAGTTTCCGAAGGAGGAATGACTCTCACCGAAGCTCAAGCTTTTGCGGATCTGGTTGAAGCCACTCTTCGTTCCATCGCCCCGGATCTTCATGATTTGATCACCAACTTCATGGCATACGCGGTAACCAATGATTTGGTTACAAAAGCCAACGAGTTGGCAGACTCCATCGAGGCTTACTACGTGACCGCTTACGGCGTAGAATATTACAACAACCCGGCTTACTTTGAAGATGATTACGAACAGAACGCCATCATGATCTTCATTTGCAAGCACGTTAACGCTTTCTTCAATTCCGCCAACCAAGCATTGGCCCGCGGTTTGATTACCGACCTGGCCACTCTGGCCAAGAACGAAAGCGTCTACTCCATGATGGAAATGACGCTTGATCAGGTCAACACTTTGGAGACCCAGATCAACGATGCGTTTGACGGCGCCATCACCAAATCCGCCATCATCAAGGATTACAATCCGGCATCGTTAACCACTGCTCAGTTGGAAGAAATGGCGGCCCTGCAAGCCTTGTTCCAAGGAATCGGCCCGCAAGTTTCCGGAATTAATTAAACCAAGGGACTGAAAATCAAAAGATTTTCAGTCTTTTTTTATGGCTAAATAATCATCTTTACTGTGGAAAAACGCATAGATTTGGTGTATAATACCTTAACGGTGATATTATGAAAAACCTGACCTTAACGGCCGCCGAACTTCCTCGTCACGTTGCCATCATCATGGACGGAAACGGGACCTGGGCCAAAAAAAGAGGTTTGCCACGAAACGCAGGGCATCGCCAGGGCACCCAAGCCCTGCTGGACATCGTTACCTATTCGCAAAAAATCGGTCTGAAGTACCTGACCGTTTTTGCGTTCAGTACCGAAAACTGGTCGCGTCCGAAAGAAGAAGTCGATTATTTGATGAAATTGCCGATTGAGTTCATCGACCGGTATCAGGAACGCTTCTTAAAAGCGGACATTAAATTCACCGCCATCGGAAACATTGGCGGATTACCCGGGGAATTGCAGGCCAAAATTTCGGAATTTGAGAACAAGAGCCGAACCAACCAAGGCTTGAATTTCATCATTGCCATCAATTACGGAGGGCATGAGGAGATCACGGCTGCCGTCAAAGCCATCGTAACGTCGGGAGAATCGGAGATCACCGAACAAACCGTCCGTAATCATCTATATACCAAAGACATTCCGGATGTCGATTTGTTGATCCGAACCAGCGGCCAGATGCGCATCAGCAATTTCCTGCTTTGGCAGTGCGCATACAGCGAATTTTACTTTACCAAAGTGCTATGGCCGGATTTCAATGAAGAAGAGCTCAATGAAGCTTTGGATGAATACAAGAACCGCGACCGCCGTTTTGGAGGAATCAAATGAAAAAAAGAATTATAACCGGAGCCGTATTGCTTGCCGTTTTAATACCTTTGATCGTCATCGACTGTCAAGTCTATCCGATCGTTGGCCATTTGTTTCTGGCAATCGGAATTTTTTTGAGCGTGGTCGCATCATATGAAATGATGAGAATGTTTTACGCCCAATATCCATCCTTGAAATACCTGCGATTTTTGATCCCGGTGTTTTCCGGAATCTTGGTTTATATGATTTATTTGGCCACAACCGCCGGATTGGACATCACCGATCCGTCAGCAGCCAACTTTGTTTACCATTTTTTGGTGGTCGTCGTTTTGATGATCTTCATCATCATTGCTTTCGCCATCATCATTTTTACGAAATCATCCACCGCTCATGACATGATGGCGGTCGTGCTTACCTTGGTTTATTGCGGCCTGATCATGGGTTATGTCATCAGCATTCGCTATTTGGAAACTTTCCCGCTTCGCGAAGGAGCCATCGAGTTCGTTTTCCGCGGCGGAAGAAGTTTTGGTTATGTTTACACCATTGTTTTGTTTACTGACACCGCGGCCTTTTTGTTCGGAAGGAAATTCGGAAAACGAAAACTTTGTCCGGAGATCAGCCCCAACAAAACCGTTGAAGGCGCCATCGCCGGCGAAGTTTTCGGAGCGGCATCCGGAGTTGCGGCCGTTTTCCTTTTCAACATTGCCAATCCGATCGGAACCAGAGAAACGCTGATTGTCATCGGCGGATCGCTCTTGGTTTCCGCGATCATCTCTTTATCCGTTCAATTGGGGGACTTAATCGCTTCGAAAATGAAACGAACTTATGGGATCAAAGATTTTGGAACCATTTTTCCGGGACATGGCGGCGTCCTTGACCGTTTTGACAGTCTGCTTTATTCCGGAGCCGTCTTTTATATCATCGTTCAGTTGATGCAGCTGTTCGTTCTCGGAGCCGTCGAATGAAAAATTTGGCTTTATTGGGAGCAACCGGTTCCATTGGGACTCAGGTTCTGAAAGTGATCTCTGGAAATCCAGAATATCGGCTTCAAAGCTTATCCATCGGCCGCAATCTTGAAACGGGGAAGAAGATCATCCGGGCGTTTCATCCAAACTTTGTCAGCGTACAGGAAAAAAGCGACGCGGAAACCCTAGCCAAAGAATTTCCGGACCTAACCATCGGATGGGGCGAATCGGGGTTATCCCAAGCCGCGACCTTCGTGGAACCCGGAGACTATCTGGTCAATGCGGTCGTGGGCATCGTCGGACTTCTTCCGACGGTCAAAGCCATCGAAAAAGGCATCAACATCCTTCTCGCCAATAAAGAAACCCTGGTCGTTGGGGGAGAGATCATTGGTGATTTGGTAAAAAAGCATCAAGTCACCCTGCTTCCCATCGACAGCGAACATAGTGCCATTTTCCAGTGTCTCCGCTGCGGCCGAAAAAGCGATGTCTCGAAAATCATCATCACCGCTTCGGGCGGATCGCTTCGGGAATACGGCCGGGATCGCTTGGAAAAAGTTACCGTTTCTGAAGCACTTAATCACCCCAATTGGAAAATGGGTGCTAAAATAACCATTGACAGCGCCACCATGGTCAACAAAGGGTTGGAAGTGATGGAAGCTCATCATCTGTTTAGCCTGCCGTATGATCGAATCGAAACCGTCATCCACCCGGAAAGCATCGTTCATTCCATGGTTGAATTCGCTGACGGAAGCATCATGGCTCAGCTTGGGATTCCGAACATGGAAGTTCCGATCCAGTATGCGCTAACCTATCCAAAAAAACAAAAGAATCCAAATTTCCAAAACTTGGATTTTTCGAAAACCATCAATTTGCGTTTTCAGCCGATGGATTTTGAACGCTATCCGATTTTGAAATTGGCTTATGAGGTCGGAAAACTGGGCGGAGTCCTGCCCGCGGTTTACAATGCGGCCAACGAAGCGGCGGTCCGATTGTTTTTGGACCATAAGATCCGCTTTACGGACATCGAAAAAATTATCATTTCGGTTGTTGCTGGTTTTACCAACATCAAGAATCCGACTCTGGAACAAATAATGGTGACCGATGCATCGGTCAAAGAAGAAATATTACGAAATCATGAGGTGAACAATGAATAATCTATGGGGCTTTCTAGCCTTTCTGTTTGTACTGGGAATGATTATCGCCGTTCACGAAGGCGGCCATTTCTTATTCGCCAAAAGGGCGGGGATTTTGGTCCGCGAATTTGCTTTTGGAATGGGACCCCAGATTCTGAAAAAAAAGAAAGGCGAAACCGTCTACAGTCTTCGCGCTTTTCCGATTGGCGGATTTTGCGCCATCGCGGGGGAAGAAGTGGAAGACGATCCGTTTAAGGGCGCAACCCACGCGAAACTGAACATTGAAAATGGAATCATAAAAGCTTTCTATCTGGATGTTGATGACATGACCGTGGACTTTCCGGTCTATAAAATAATCAGTTACGATCTATTTGACGCGGAAAAAACCGGAAATCTGTACATGATCGCCTCCAAAGACGGAGTATCTCAAAATTATCAAGTGGATCTCCAAGCTTTGGTTTTCATCAAAAAAAAGGGTGTTCAAATCGCCCCTTATGACCGAACCATCGGCTCAAAGACCAAACGAGCCCGGGCGATGGTCATGTTCGGGGGACCGCTGATGAATTTCTTGTTGGCCTTGGTCGTATTCTTCGTGGCCGGGTTGATCCAAGGATTTGCGAATTTGCAAAGTTCGGAAATTTCCGAGGTTGAAGCCCCAGTGGAAGAAGCGCTTCCGAGCCCGGCTTACGCGGCTGGTTTGCGTGATGGCGATGTCATCGTCAGAATGCAGCGCGGGACCTACGAAGCGGCCGTCGACGAATGGGCGGACATCTCCGCTTTCATGGATCAATATACCGTTTTGGGACTGACCACTCCGATTACCATCGATTATCTTCGGGATGGGGTCTCGCATACAACTTTGCTCGTTCCGGAAGTCTATTTTTACAACATCGGCGTTCATGGGGTTTTGACCCCCGACGGAGTCGAAATCGTTGATATTGCCACCGTCGAAGACAAAATGTCTGACAATTCCGGACTGCTGATCGGCGATGTCATCAAAAGCGCCGAGGGCGTTGAATATACTAATCTTTCGGAAATGTATCAAATCTTCATTGATTATGTTGGCAACAACGACGACGACGAACTTAACCGCCTGACGATCCAAGTCGATCGCGATGGGGTTCTGACCGACGTGGAAGTTAAACCATATAGCCGGAAGATCATGGATACTCAAAAAAGCAATGACGGCGAAATCATCCCGATCGTTAAGGTCGCCATGGGGATCTCGCCAACTTATAAATTCAACCTTGGCAAGAGCTTCGTTTACAGCGGCCAAAAGACAATCTCGTCTTTTACGGCCATCATTGATACTTTCGATTTGCTGTTCAACGAAGAATCAGTCACCATCGCCGCATTGTCCGGTCCGGTCGGAATCTTAAGCGTCACCGTTCGGATCGTCAGCAACGGGTTCGCCGAACTTCTCAACTGGATGGGACTGCTGAGCGTGAACGTCGGGTTGTTAAACTTATTGCCGATCCCCGCGCTTGACGGCGGCCGTTTGCTTTTCTTGGGTTACGAAGCCATTACCCGAAAAAAGACCAATCCGAAAGTTGAAACCATTCTGATCACGGTCACGATGCTTCTTTTGTTCGGGCTGATGATTTATGTCACATACAACGACATCATAGATTTGATAAAGTAGGATGAATTATGAAACAAACACTTTTATTTGTACCAACATTGCGTGAAACCCCAAAAGAAGCCGAGGCCATCAGCCATCAGATATTGCTCAAAGGCGGGTACATCAAACAAGCTGCGGCCGGGATCTACAGTTACCTGCCGCTGTCTTATCGGGTGATCAAGAAAATTGAGAAGATCGTCCGCGAAGAGATGGATGCCATCGGCGCCAGCGAACTGCTCATGCCGACCATGCAACCCAAAGATCTTTGGGTCGAATCGGGGCGCTGGGATGCTTACGGAAAAGAACTGATGCGTTTGACCGACCGTCATGACCGCGATTTCTGCTTGGGACCAACCCACGAAGAAGTCATCACCGCCGTAGTTCGCGATTACATCAACAGTTATAAAAAAATGCCTTTGGCTTTGTATCAGATCCAAACTAAATTCCGGGACGAATTCCGTCCGCGGTTCGGTTTGATGCGGGGCCGGGAATTCATCATGAAAGACTTGTACACTTTCCATACCAACGAAGAGGACCTCGACAAGTGGTATAAAAAAGTGCGCCAGGCTTACCAGAACATCCTTGATCGGCTGGATCTGAAATACCGGATCGTCAATGCTTCGAGCGGAAACATCGGCGGTGCTTCCAGCGAAGAATTCATGATCCTTTGTGACATCGGCGAAGACACCATCGTCTACAGCGACGAAAGCGAATTTGCCAGCAACACCGAATTGGTCGATCTGCCAATCGGAGCCGCCTCACCGGACGGAAAAGGCCATATTTTGCACGCCAAAGGGATCGAAGCCGGACATATCTTCAAACTGGGGACCAAGTATTCGCTGCCAATGAAAGCCATGTTCCTCGACCAGAACCAAAAACAGCAGCCAATCATCATGGGTTGCTACGGAATGGGAATCTCGCGTTTGTTGATGGCGGTTTTGGAACAGCATTATAAAAATGAAATTGCTTTGTGGCCGGATGAAATTGCGCCTTTTAAAATTCACATCATTCCGATGGACCGGGAAGGATCAACCTCCCATGCTATGGGTTTGAAACTCCATGACGAACTTTCAAAGAAGTATGAAGTATTGTTTGATGACCGCGAAGAGCGGGCGGGAGTGAAGTTCAAAGACGCGGATTTGATCGGCGTCAATTACCGAATCATTTCCGGAAGAAAAGCAGCGGAAGGGATCTTTGAGTTGCATGATTTGCGTGCGAAGACCCAAACCGAAATCAGCTTTGAGGATTTGCTCAAATTTAAATTTTGAAATTCAGTCAAGGAGGAAAACATGAACGAAGAAATAAAAAAAGTAACGGGATTAAAAGATTGTCTCGTATATTTAGAAGGGGAAGGATTAAAAAAAGCCTCGCTTTCGATCATCAACGGAAAAATCACCAGCGTCAAACAAGCGCCGGCGGATGCTCTTCATTTTGAAGAGGACCTGATCATCGTTCCCGGATTCGTCAATCGGCATGTTCACGGGGCCAAAGAATCCGACTCCATGTACCCCAATGCCAATGATCTGAAAAACATCGCCCTGACCATGGCCAGCGAAGGAACGACCTCGTTTCTGGCTACCACGATGACGCAAACCATCGAGAACATCGATTTGGCTTTGGAAAACATCAATGATTACATCAAAGCCCATCATCCCGAAGGAGCCGAAGTGTTGGGAGTTCATCTGGAAGGACCTTTCATCAGCAAGAAACATAAAGGCGCCCAACCGGAAACTTGCATCATTCCGGGCGATGTTGAACAATTCAAAAAGTTTCAGAAGATCAGCGGAAACCACATTCGTCAGGTGACTCTGGCTTATGAGGAAAATGGCAAGAAACTGGTTGAGTATTTGGTCGGCAAAGGCATCGTGGCCAGCATCGGTCATTCCGACGCCACGGCGGCGGATTTCCGGGAAGCGGCAAATTACGGAGTCACTTCCCTGACTCACAGCTATAACGCCATGCGTCCGATCCACCACCGGGAAGTCGGAGCTTTGGGTGCCGCCATGCTCGATGACCGGATTTACGCGGAAATCATCGCCGATCTGATTCATGTTTCCAAAGAAGCCATTCAGATCCTTTATCGAATGAAGGGAAAAGAAAAAATAACTCTGATCACCGACAGTTTGGAAGCCAGCCACATGTCTGACGGCGTATACCAACTGGGGGGCCAGAAAGTTTACGTCGCAGGCAAAGAAGCCCGTTTGGAATCGGGAGCCTTAGCGGGAAGCACCCTTTGGATGAACAACGCCGTCAAGAACATCATTGAGGTTTTGGGAATCACGTTGGAAGAAGCCGTTGATATGGCTACCATCAATCCCGCCCGCTGTCTGAAAATCGAAGATCGCAAAGGATCGATCGCGGTCGGAAAAGATGCGGACTTTGCCATCATTGACAAAGATCTCAATGTTTATTACACCATCCGCGGCGGCAAGATCGTCTATCAAAAAACCAAATAAAAAAATATCCGAGGGATTATGCCCTCGGATTTTTGGTTATGGAACGTTTTTTGAGAGACAAAAAAAGAGTGCGTTTTAAGCACTCTAAATTTAATCAATGATGTTTGTTTTTTTGATGCATGATGTCGGCAATCTTGGTGGCAATGATGTCAATGGCGACTTCATTCTGCCCGCCTTCGGGAATGATCAGATCGGCGTAAACTCGGGATGGTTCAACATATTCCAGGTGCATCGGCCGGACCGTGGTCAGATATTGATTGATGACGGAATCGACGCTTCGCCCGCGTTCGTTGATGTCCCGGGTGAGACGCCGGATGAAACGTACATCGTCCGGAGTATGAACATAGAGTTTGATGTCAAACAATTTCCGAAGTTCCGGAATGGCAAAAATCATGATGCCCTCAACGATGATAACATCGGCGGGATCGACCCTTTCGGTGGCTTTGGCCCGGTTATGTTCAACAAAGTCATAAGTTGGTTTTTCGATGCTTTGACCGCTTTTCAACATCTTCAGATGTTTGATCAGCAATTGGCTGTCATATGAAGCCGGATGATCATAATTGATGATTCTTCTTTGTTCAATGGTCAAATGGGAGTTGTCATTGTAATAGTCATCGAGCTTGATTACCACAACCGATCCAAGCGATTGGGACATTTGGTAAATTTTACGGGCAACCGTGGTTTTTCCGCTGGCGGTTCCTCCAGCGATGCCGATGATGGTACTGATCATATAACCTCCGCTTTGTTTAATTATACTTCCAAACCGGCATGAAGTCAAACCATAGCCGGTTTTTATTTGCCTTTTTTCTGGTCTTTTGGGGGTGATTATGCTATAATATCCCAAGAGGTAATAGCATGAGAACAATCAGATTAACATTGGTGATGATTTTACTGGGGATGTTTGGAATGCTGTTTTCTGAATCCCAAGCCACAGCCGTCACCGTCTATCAAGAGAAAATATTTGAATTCCGCGGCGCTTGGGTGGCGACGGTCAGCAACATTGACATTTCCCGTCAGACCGCTGCGACTCCCGAGGCCATCAAAGCTTATCAGGAAGAATTCTTGGACACCCTGGATGTTTTTGAAGAATATAATATGAACACGGTCATCTTTCAGGTTCGGCCGCTTAACGACGCTTTTTATCAATCGGCGATCAATCCTTGGAGCCGGTTTTTGATCGGTTTGGAAGGCCGGAATCCCGGTTGGGATCCGATGGCCTGGATGATCGAAGAATGTCATAAACGAAACATGGAATTCCATGCCTGGCTCAATCCTTATCGGGCTTCGCTGGGAGTCCTTCCGGATACCGGCGATTATTCGGTCGCTCTGAATGAGTATTTGGAGACTTTGGCTCCGAACAACTTCGCGAAACTGCATCCGAATCTTCTGGTCCGGGGAATGTTTGATGACAACGATTCCCGGATTCTGCTTAATCCTTGCGAACCGCAAGTCCGTCAGCACATTTACGATACCATTGAAGAGATCGTTCGAAATTATGACGTTGATGCGATCCATTTCGATGATTACTTCTATAACGGCGTGGCCGCGGTCGAGGATGACGCCGACTACCAAGCATACATTAGCGGGGGCGGAAGTTACCTGACCAAAGGCGATTGGCGTCGCGAACAGGTAAATATTCTGATCAAAGGCATCCATGATTTGTTGACTGATCTGAATGTTGAACTATCGGGCGACGTTGAATTTGGCGTTAGTCCGGCGGGAGTTTGGGCTCCGGCGGACAATATGGGATGCGGCGCTTACGGACAACCCGGAGGCATGACCGACATCGCTTGTCTCAGTTACAGTTCCTATGTGGATTTGTTCGCGGACACCAAAAAATGGGTGAACGAAGAGTGGCTGGATTACATCCTTCCCCAAAACTATGGCAGTCTGACCGGAAACCATCCCGGCATCACTTCCTGGTGGGCCAACGAAGTAAGCAAGGGCAATGTGAAACTCTACATCGGATTAGCCCCTTACCAATACATTAATTCCGGCTGGGCCATTCCGGAAATGGACAATCAGATGCTTTTCGGATATGATTATCCGACGGTCAGCGGCTTTTGTTTCTTTTCGATCAAAACGATGCAAAATGTTTCCAACAGCAATCTGCTGGCGGCTCTGAACATCCTAAAAACCAGATGGAGCCGCAACGCTTTGAATTTCTTCGAAAATGAAGCGCCGCTACCGAATCATCCGGCTCCGGTTGTTACTGCTTTCCGAAACGCCAACCATGTCAATCTGTCTTTCGAAGCCTCGGAAGCGGCTTACGGATATGTCTTTTATCGGACCGTTACCGGCGAAACCTTCAATTCTTTGACCGAACCGGTTTTTGATACCGTATTGTCTTCCGACATCGCCTTTATCTTCCGAAGCGAAGCTGACAATTTGACGGATTACACCTATTATGTCCGGACTGTTTATGACGATGGGACCTGGAGCCCGAATTTCCAGTCCGTAACGACCGGAATATATGATTATAATGAAGCCCCGGACCTAAGCAACTTAAAAATTCAATCGGATTTTTTGGTATTTCCTTCCCAAAGCTGGGTTACCGTCACGGGCGATGTAGTCGATGCCAATGGCGACGAACTGATGCTGACCTTGGATTTTAACATCGGAACTTATTACTCAAGACAATATACCGCGGAAGTGGTCGACGGGACTTTCTCGGTTTCGGTTTACATTCCGCCTTATACGGTCAATGGGGGACATTTTGTGATCACGGCCAGCGACGGGATGGAAAACACGGTTAAAAATTCGAATACTTTCTATACTCCCGCTTCCAAATACACTGATCTTTTGATCTACATCATCACCATGGATATCCTTACCAACGATTCCGTCGACGGAATTTACGGAGGCTGAGACCATCATGGGATATTCCATCGCCGCCAGCGTGTTGGGAATCGGACTGTTCTTTTTCATTCTGAACCGCGCGCTTTCCGCGCTTCGCCATAAAACCCGGGGACTGATCAACCTTGGCGTGGGTTTGGCCATGACCGGAGGGTTTGTTTGGGCTTTTATTTCCGATTATCAAGGCGGAAATATCTTTGAATACCCGAACCATCTTTTCTTCATCGGCGCCAGTTTTCTGTTTTCGCTTTCGATCTCGCTTTATTTATTGCTTTACCGGGTCGCTTTGTTTTCCAAAAACAAACCCACCAGCAAATCATATTTTCAGGAATACCTTTATGTCATCGGCCGAAGCGGCCAGGATCTTTATTTGTTTGAAGACAAACAAAAATACCATGGTTTGCTTTTAAAACTGAAGAAGACGGATTTTCATGATGAAGTCATCCGAAACTTCGAGCGGAAGAACAACCAAAGCGTGATCAAAGAAGAAGAGATCGTCAGAGGGAAGATCACCTTTCCCAAACAAAAGAAGATCTATCATTGTTACATGTTTACCATCAAAGAGGGAAACCTCCTCTCCAAAGCCAAATTGGTTCCGGGTTTAAAACTCGGTGAATTCCCAATTGATGATTTCGATAAAGAAATTATTTTGCGGCTGATGCTCAAGGAACCTTTCGATATAGAAAAATGACCCATTTTAATGGGTCATTTTTGATAATCTTTAAGTAGTTCCAAAATGTGGTCGGAAACTTTGGCGGTGACCAAATAGTTGTTTTCGTCCTGATCGCTTTTTAAGATGATGGCGCTCTCTCTGAGCAAATTCATCTTTTGTGCATCTTGGAAAGGGATGGCGAAATCGACCAGATGATTGGCTTGGTAGAGGCTTTCTTCAATCATTTCCAACAATTGGTCGATGTTGGTTCCTTTGGTGGCGCTGATCCGCAGGGCCGGTTCATATTTCGCGGGAACGAAGAAGTAACCCGAATGCAGGTCGGTTTTATTGAAAGCGTAGATGATCGGGATGTCTTTGACGCCGATCTCCTGAAGCACGTTTTCGGTCACGGCAACTTGTTTTTCGAAATTCGGGTTCGCGGAATCGACGATGTGAACGATCAGGTCGGATTCGGTGATCTCTTCCAGGGTCGATTTGAAAGCTTCGATCAGCTGATGGGGAAGTTTGCTGATGAAACCGACGGTATCGGTCAGCAGAAACTGCAAGTTATGGCTGGTTTTGATCAGCCGGGTGGAAGTCTCCAGGGTCGCAAAGAGCATGTCTTTTTCAAAAACTTCTTTTTTGATGGCCACAGAATGCTTTAAGCAGGCGTTCAGAGTGGAGGACTTTCCGGAGTTGGTATATCCAACCAGGCTCACGATCTTCATTTGTTGCTTTTTGCGTTTGGTCCGCTGCTGCTGTCTTAAAAAGGTCAGTTCGTCGAGTTCCTTTTTGGCGTTCGCGATGCGGTCGTAGATCATCCGCTTATCCAGTTCGAGTTTGGTCTCGCCGCTTCCGCGGGTATGAGCATAACCGGCATCTCCCCCTCTTTGCCTGGACAGATTGCTGTGCATGCCCACCAGCTGAGGAAGACGGTATTTCAGAGTGGCGATCTCGACTTGCAAGATGGCTTCCTTGGTATGAGCCCGGCGGCGGAAGATTTCCAGGATCACATAAGTGCGGTCATAGATCTCGCAATTGACGACTTCTTTGATATTGTTGATTTGCAAAGGCCGAAGTTCATCGTTAAAAATGAGGACATCCAATTTGAGTTCCTCAACCAATTCCGCGATTTCTTCAAGTTTTCCTTTTCCAACATAAGTCTGGGGATTGAAGCTGGAAAGATTTTGGGTGATCGTGTCGACCACGTTGATCTCGCAGGCTTCGCACAGACTCATCAGTTCGCATAGTTCTTCGTTATATTCTTCGACCGGCCGGTCATTGTTGACGCCGATGATGATGGCTTTTTCCATATTGATTATTCCTCTTTTACATTTACCATTATAGCACAAAGAAAAGCAATTGTTAAGATATTTCCAAAGCCGCATGCGGAACAAAGAATTTGCCTTAAAATGAAAGAAAGGCCTTATCGTTTTACGAATAAGGCCTTAAATTTACTCTATAACCCGCATTTAAGCTGAGCGTTACAATTGGTGCAGGTGTTGCAGCCGCCGATATCTTCGACGGTCCCCTCTTTGCAAATCGGACAGATATCCCCAATCTCGACGCCAATGTTGCGGTTGGATTTGGCGTTTGGAGGATTGATCCCGTCTTTTTCTTTCGTGACGATGTTTTCTTCGATTTGAATTCCCAAGTCGGAAAGAGCAACCTGTTTCGGAAGATTGTCTTCTTTTTTCAGGGTGAGGACCTGAGTATCGCGGCTGCCGTCAACATAAACGGTCCCGCCTTTGGCTTTGCCCTTATAAAGGCGCATGTACAACCGTTCGACGTCTTCAACCGCGTAACCCTTCGGGGCATTGACGGTTTTGGAGATGGAGGAATCGACCCAGCGTTGGATGACGCATTGCACATCGGCGTGTTCTTCGGCGGAAAGCCCCATCGCGGAAACGAAGATGTCCGGAAGATTATCCGTGGAAAATTCCGGATGCAGTTTCAGATAGTTTTCAACCACCGGAGCATTGACTTCCATGAACTTGCCCAAACGGCCGCTGCGGTAATATTTGAAAGCGAAGTACGGTTCCAGTCCGGTCGAAACGCCGACCATGGTTCCGGTGGATCCGGTCGGAGCGATCGTCAGCAGATGGGAGTTTCGGATCCCGTATTTCAAGATGCCTTCGCGGATCTGTTGCGGCATTTTTTTCATGTAACCGGAATCAATGAACTTTTGACGCGACCCGTATTGGTCAAGGAATGGGAAACTGCCTTTTTCGATGGCCAGTTCGATCGAAGTCTCATAAGCTTTGGTCGCGATGAACTCGAACAAACGGTCCACGAAACGGTTGGCTTTTTTGCTTCCGTAACGCAGGTTGCAATAAATGATCAGATCGTGAAGGCCCATGACGCCCAAACCGACCCGGCGTTCGCCCATGGCCTGAACCCGGTTTTCTTCCAAAAAGTAAGTGGTTCGGTCAATGACGTTGTCTTGCATCCGAACGGCGGTCTTGATGGTTTGGCCAAGTTTGATCCAGTCGACATCGGAAGTCTCAAAATCCACCATGTTGGCTAAATTGAGAGCGGCCAGATTGCAGACGGAATATGGAGCGAGCGGCTGTTCGCCGCACGGGTTCGTGCAAACGACCTGCTGTCCGTAACCTTTGGCGTTGGTCATGTCATTGGCGTTGTCAATGAAGAAGATCCCCGGTTCGGCGGAATAAGTGGCACAGATGCAGATCAGGTTCCAGAGTTCGCGGGCTTTGATGATTTTATGAGTCTTTAGCGGATAACCGAGTTTTTCCCAAACTCGGACATCGCCGATGCTGGACCATTTTTCGTCATAAGCGGCTTTTTCGCCTTTGGTGTAGTTATCGATGTCCGGATAACGCAAAGCATAATCCTGATCGTTTTCGACGGCGTTCATGAAATCCTTGGTGATGGCCACCGAGATGTTGGCCCCGGAAAGGAAGTTCGGGTTGTTGACATCGTAGAAACCGCCGGTGGACAAAACTTCTTTGGCTTTTTCCAGCGCCCCTTTGCTTAAAGCGGTCGGGTTGATCTTGGAACTTTCCACGACCCATTCATACATTTCCTGCTGATCGGAAGTCAGCGGGATGAACTTAAGTTTGTTTTTGGCTTCATGGATGATGTCCGGATCGGTCAGATTGCTGATCAGAAATTGCAAGATCTTCGGGTTTTGCATTTTGCTGATGATGAATTCGATGATGTCCGGATGCCAATCGGCCAGCATGATCATTTGCGCGCCCCGGCGTGATCCGCCCTGTTCAACGAGATGAGTCAGTTCGGATAGATCATGAAGCCAACTGACGGCGCCGCTCGATTTTCCGCTGACGCCTTTGGCCAAAGAGTTTTTGGGGCGAAGCGTGGAACCGTTGGTTCCGACCCCGCCGCCGCGAGACATTATTTCCATGACCTTTTGGCGATGGGTGGAGATCCCTCCCCGCGAATCGTTGATGTAAGGCATGACAAAGCAATTAAAATAGGTGACGGAAGAGTTTGAACCCGCTCCGAACAAAACCCGTCCGGCGGGAATCAAATTCATCTCATTGAGTTCATGATAAAAATCCCGGACGGTTTCAACTTTTTCGCCTTGAGCCAGGTTGTTGGCAACCCGGTGGCAGATCTGTTCATAGAAGATCTCCAAAGGTTTGTCAACTTCATTGACATGACGGCGGATGATTCCCTTGGCATTCGCATCCGGGCACATGCCCGCGTACTCGGTTTCCAAAGAAATGAAAACATTGTCACTATCCAAACGATCGATATAACCGATTCCTCGGGTCGGAAAATTCGGATCGTCTTTCAGAACGCAGATAACCAAATCGCCGATTCCCAAAGTCGAATGATTGATGTCTTTTTGGGAATAGCGGTCCAGCATGACCAAACGGGAGACACTGGAGAAGGTACGGGCCATTTTCTCGTCAACCAGGAAGAGATGGGGAAAATGATTTTGAATGTCATGGTTCAGCTTATTGATCAGTTCAGCTGAGTAAATTGTGTCTGCCATAATCTGTCGCTCTTTTCTTTTAGATTTTTCAAAAAGTATATGGTTTATTATACTATAAAGATGTTTTAATTGAAAGAGAAAACCGGAAATGAAAGTTTTTTCATTTTGAAGATGAAAATGCGGCGCGTTTACAAATCGGCCGGGAAGGAAGTTTATTTTAAAAATTTGTTTAGGGACTGACAAAAAAAATTAATATGTATGTTTTTTTATCGAAAGTTTTGATATAATTATATGAAAGAGACATTTACGCAATCTGGGTGAAATCATGATCAAAGAGGGACTTTCCAAATATAACATAACGCGAAGCAACAGTCATCTCCTTGACGTTTTTTCGCCGTCATCATACATCGAACTAGGGAACATTTCCTTCGACGTGATGGATAAACTGCTTCATTATGAAGTGGTTCGGGCCGAAGAACTGACCTACCTGCCGATCCAAAACCGGGGAGTCGGAAAATGCGAAGTCAATAACGAAACCCTGCGCAATCGTTTGCCATTTCTGTTTTTCGAAAATCTGAACTTAAAAAACCGGGCCATGCAGATCTTTTTGACTTACGGACTTTTGAAATTCAAAGACGATGCCAATCAAGATTTGTTTTCGCCCATCCTGCTGATTCCGGTCAACATCTACTTTGAAAAAGACGGGATCTTTTTTCAACAGATCTCCCGGCCGGTCGAGAACCCTATTTTGATGAGTTATCTGACCTCGGTCAAAAACCTCAGTTTGTCCATTCTAGAGCGGCTCGATGACGTATATGCCATCGACAAGTTTTGCATGGGCTTGGAAAAACATGATAGTTTGCACTTGGAATTGGAAAACTACCTGACTTTCGCGGTCCTCAAGGAACACGAGATTCGGATCAAAACCGATAAATTCGTATCCCCGAAAGAATTCGAAGATTATCTGTATGACCGGCTCTACGACCGAAATCATACCACCATGTTTTATTTGGATACCCTGAACCGGGCGCAGCGCCATGTCGTCCATAGCGCCGAAACCGGAAGCAGTTTCATTGTGACCGGCCGTTTGGGAACCGGAAAAACCACGGCCATGGTAAACATCGCCATTAACGCCATGAACAAAGGGAAACGGGTATTGTACATTTCGAACATGAAGGCGACGCTGGACGCCGTCTATCAGCTTTTCGAATCCCGTCACCTAAACCAATACGTTACCAATTTCGCGGATCTTTTTGCCAGTTTCCATCAAGGCGAACTGATCACCAGCCCCAAAGCCTTCAGCGCGAAAGAAGAACTTGAATCGCTGTTTGAAAACTATAAGTTCATCAATGATTACGAAAACGCCATGGCCAGCCGGATCCTGGACCAAAGATTCATGGACATCGTCAGTGAACTGACGCTACTGACCCATGTTCCCCACCAATTGCTGGCCATTGATGATCTTTCTTCCTTATACAAAGCGGAATTCAACGAGATTTCCAATTCATTGGAGATCATCCAAACTTCGCTTTCCAAACTCAAAGATTTCAAAAACAACATTTGGAAAGACATTCCGATCATCAACAGTATCAAATATCCGAACCAGATCGTTTCCCTCATTTATCAGATTCACAAATGTTTCAAGATCCTCGATTCCGAGAAAAAGGTTTTGGAAGCGGATTTCGGGTTCCGAGATTTGGCTAATTATGCTTATCTTAAAAACATCATCCATGGGTTCAAGAATCTGAACATCCGCGAAGTCCCGGAATCCTGGAAGGAACCGACCAACAAGAGTTTCACCGAGGCCCAGGAACAGTTCCGTAATTTGAAAAACGAAATTTTCCAGTTGCAAGAAACTGAAAACTTCGTGAAATACAAATACGAAGATTTGGAAGGCCTCGACATCAAGCAAGAAATTGCCCTAACTTTGGGCAAATACTTTACTGAAGATGATTTTGAGCCGGTTGACAAGATCAATGAAGACCGGATGATTTTGGTCGTCCTCATCAACAAATGTCTGATGCAGATCGATATCCTCAAAAAATCGGTTGAAAAAGCCCGGATGCTTCTCAACTGGAATTTTCCGATCGAAGATGAGGTCATTTCCGAATTGATCAAGCTCAGTGCTTTTTTGCATCAAAATCAAACCAACAACAAACTTCTGAAAATTATCACTGATGGGACCTATGAAGATGTTTATCCGGTTCTTCAGGAAAAATTAAACGAAATCACGGCCATTTCCGATGAGCTGAACGATTATCTTCGCTTTTTCCCGAATCTTGATTTGTATGATTTGGGAGGAACCATCGAATTGTTCCGGCGCTACCGGATCGACGATGAGAGCCTGACCGCCAAGGATAGACGTTTCCTGTCTGGATATCAGAAAAAACAACCCAAGGATTTCTTGGAACTGATGGAACTGCTGCCGCGTTATTTGGAACGCGAAAAGCAGCGCGACACCCTTCAAGACGCTTTTATGCAACTTACCGGATACCGGGCCAATGCTCAGGTCATGACCGATCTGCGCAATCTCCGCGATTATTGGCAAAGCCTTCCGGAAGGGGAGATCAAGACCCGGATCATGGATTATCTGAACCGCTTTTTGGATGTCACCAATTTGGATTATCATGAGACCCGAGCCCACCTTAAGACTTTCGATCTTTTGGAAAGATCGCACGCCGATCTTCTGGCTCTGTATTCGGAATTGCACCAATATCCGTTCCCGGATCCGAAAACGACCCTCAAAGGGATCGTCGATGACATTTATGTCCTTCACAATTACTTGGTCAAAGTCTATGCTTCCAATGACCGGATGTACAAAGCCACTCGCAATACCACCGAAAAATTCATCCGTCTGGAAGAATATTTCAGTTTGGACCGCAATCTTGACAAGATCAGCAATCTAAAGAAATATCTCAGTGGCCATGAAACTTACCGGCATCTGTATCAGGACTTTTATCAAGCCAGCGAAACCAATGTCAGTGCCATTTCCCGCTTGCTTCAAAGCTATGCGGTTTACCAGGAATGTTTCGCCAATCCGGAAGCCATGATTGCCAGTCTTGACCCCAGCATCAATGAAAAGATCGTCTCGCATCTGAACCGCTGCAACGAAACCAGCGATGAAATCAGCGAGATATTCACCGTCTATTTCAAGATCTTCCGCGATGATGTTTCCAAATATTACTATGATTCCTTCGCCAGCAACATTCAGCGGATGAACCGCCTGCTGCAATCAAAGGATGAATTGATCACTTATTTGATCGTCACCGACAATCTGCAAGTTCTGAACCGCTATCATTTTGAAAAACTGATCGATTACATCATCAATTTGCAAGATTGCTCCAATTTGGTCGTCGATTTCAAATATTCCTATTTCACGGCGGTCAAGGAAAAATATCTGGAGAAATACCCTTATTTGGCCCAATACAAGTCCATGGAAGCCTGCTTGAAGCTGGCCTCGGAAAACGAAACGGAGATCATCCGGAAAATCGGGGATTCCGTATCCCGGAACATTCGCAAGATCAGCGGCATGCGGTTTGGGGTCTCGGGGATCAAAAACCTTGATTACCGCGGTTTCATTCACCGGACTTGGGGAATCAAACGGCTGTTTCTTTCGCCGACCCAGATTCTGAACAATTATTTAAACATTGAAGATTTCGATTTGGTCATCGTCGATGATTCCCATCTTTTGAGCGCCAACGAATATCACAAAGCCATCGAAGCCAAGCAAGTCATTGTCTGCGGCGAACTGCAATTGCAAAGCACGGTCGTCAATAATCTGATTTCCCGGCTGAGTTTTGCTTCCAACATCACCTTGAATTATCGCTTCTCTCCGACTCCTCAAAGCTTGTTGAACCATTTGCACGGGCTGAAGGGCCGGATCAACCAAAAACTCAATGACAACTACGGCGTGGAGATCATCAACAGCAAGATCATTCCGTATCTCGGGCTGCTTCTGAAAGAAAACCAGGAGACGGTGATTAACCTGTTTGTGCTTTCCATTGAAAAACAACGGCGGGTGTTTGACGAACTTGCCAATGTTTTGGTAAAAATGGGGATGAAAGAAGAACAGATCCTGCTGATTCTCAAAGAGCGAGTCAATCTGGTCGACTTGCGCCTCAGCCATTTATACGACGCCGAATACAACGTTCTCTTTTTGGAGGACTATTACAAGATCGAAAACGAACACGTGGTCGTCAACATGATTGACAATTTGCTTTTGTGCAAACGCCGTTTGGTCATTTATGACAACAATGATTATCTGAAACGGGGAAGCGGTTACCGCTTGATCGAAGAACTGAACAAAATCACCAATCTCGATCAGGTTTTCTTCAAGGAATATTCTTCTCCGATCATGGAAAAACTGGCTGCTCGGCTGGAAGCCGAAGGACTCACTGTCTACGGATCGACCAACGAGGTCAATCTGCTCATTGAAAAAGACAACCGATTAACGGGATTGCTGCTTTTTTGGAACAACAACAATCTTTTCCATGACACGCTGAACGAGTATCGGGAATACTATTTGCTTAACCAAAAGAACAATTTCAAGGTGATCGTCATTTGGTCCATGGAATTGTTGCAATCGGTCGACGAAGTGGTAAAACGCATCGTTGAGGAGGTCGGAAATGAATAGACGCGGCGACAAGAAAAAATTTAAGGATTTCGTCCGTTGCATCAAACAGGACCAGCACCGTTACTTTTACATCAAGAGTACGCTCGCGAAACTTAAGCAGGACGATTTTGACATCAACAACCAGGGCTATGGGGGCCGGACGCTTTTACATTTGGCTTTGAGACTGAACAATCTTCGGTTGATGAATTTGTTTCTCAGTTTCGGGGTCAACCCCGATCTGGCTGACGAACAAGGCGAAGCGCCCATCCATTACGCGGTCATCGAAAACAAACTCCGGTTTGTGAAATGCTTGGCGGCCCATGGCTGTGACATCAATCTGGCGGCCGAACAAGAACAGGCGCCGCTCCATCTGGCGGTCATCAACGGCCATTTGGAAATTGCGAAATGCCTGATCGAGCATGGAGCGGACATCATGCTATTGGATGAAAATCACAATTATCCGATCGATTATGCCATCGACGAAAACGATGAAAAGATGATTCGGTTTCTTTTGACCAAACAGGAAATCGATGATGAACGCAAAAACAAAATAAACATTATTTTAAACAAAGCAGGTGAGGAATATGCTAACATTTGATGAATTGATGAATATGCTCGAAGAGTACACGTACGGGTTTTCGGTCTGGGGATTCTTTCGATTGGGATTTGATGCCCTGCTGATCGCCGGGGTGTTCATTTTCCTATACAAAGTTTTGAAAATGAAGATCCATGTGTTGCGTCTGCTCCTTTTCTTGGCCGTCTTGGGCGTGATCTACGCCATCGCCGTGCTGTTCAAGTTTGATATTTTCTTGAAAGCTTTCAATTATCTGATCTTCTGGGTGCCGGGCTTGTTCATCATTGTTTATGCTCAGGAAATAAAATATTCGGTTGGCAATATTTTCTCCGCAACCAAAGTGAACACCGTTTATTCCTCCAAACAGGAAAAGAAGGAGATCATTACCATTTTGTGCAATACCGCTGATTTTCTTTCCCAACGCAAGATCGGGGCTCTGATCACCATCGAAAGAGAAGACAGCCTGAACAATTACATTGAGAAGGCCATTGACATCAAATCTACGATCACTCAGGAATTGTTGACGACCATCTTCACACCGGGAACGGCTTGTCATGACGGAGCCGTCATCATTCGCAAGAACCGCATCATGTGCGCGGGGGCTTATTATCCTTCCACGGATAAGTACAACGTTCCGAAATTCTTGGGGACCCGCCATCGCGCCGCCATCGGCATCAGCGAACGGACGGATTCTCTGACCGTGGTCGTATCCGAAGAAACCGGAAACATTTCCGTGGCTTTGGACGGAGTCATCAATTTGCAGCTGACCCTTGACCGCTTGGAAGAAATGCTTGACCACTACCTGGTCAGTAAATAAAAAATCCGGCCCGAACCCGGGATTTGAGGAATCGAATCCCCGGCTGAACTGAACCCAAATATTTGGACTTAATTAAAATAAATAACAAGCTGTATAAAAGCGCGGTTTGCTCATGATGAAATTCCAAGGTATGATTTCCTGTATTCGTTGGGGGTCATACCTTTTAATTTTAACGATATTCTTTCATTACCGTAATAATCCAAATAATCTTTGAGTTTAAGGATAAAGGCCTCAACCGATTTAAATTTCTCCAGATTATAAAATTCCGATTTTACTATTCCAAAAAAGTTCTCAGCTAACGAATTATCATAGCAATTGCCTTTTCGAGACATAGACTGGATTATCTCGTTTTCCCTTAGGATCCCTTGAATTTTGGTATGCTTGTAATGCCAGCCTTGATCTGAGTGAAAGATTACGCCTTTTCCTTTTGGCTGGTGCTTTTCAATCGCATCCTCAAGCATCATGACC
>Ga0247841_10003326_pt1 | contig 30129 bp, 21 predicted proteins | sample LaCruzMarch2015__2_FD_192410 | JGI IMG/M metagenome (GOLD analysis project Ga0247841, IMG submission 192410) | Freshwater microbial communities from meromictic Lake La Cruz, Castile-La Mancha, Spain - LaCruzMarch2015_18m | ecosystem: Environmental > Aquatic > Freshwater > Lake | place: Spain... | reverse complement strand
GCACCAACCGTTGTTACCAATTCCCGAGAAATCGAGATGGAGTACGAACATGAAAATTTAATCTCTTAAACTTGTTTTGTTATATTGTTAATATTTAATGTCTTATAAAATTATATACACATGAAAAAATCCATTGTATTGATCGCATCCATTGGGTTCACCATCTGTGTTGCCTTCCCGGTCATGTTTTCCTGCTGCAAACGGCACGATATCTCCAAGATAAACGTTAGTGCTGCCTTCCGGGAATATGTTCAGGCTTTCACTTCGGGTGTCATTTCTACACATTCGGTGATTAATGTTAGGCTGACTGATGATTTTGTTGATTCCCTCTCTCTCAATATGCCACTTGAAAAGCAGTATTTCAAACTGAAACCGGCCGTAGCAGGAAAAACCTACTGGACCGACAGCCATACCATTGAATTCCGTCCGGATAAACCCCTTCCGCAGGATCAGGTGTATACAGTAGAGTTTTCCCTCTCAAAATTGGTACGGGTTCCCGACTCTTTAAAAACCATGATCTTCAGTGTTCAGACCATGAAACAGGACCTTTCAGTAGTAATTGAAAACCATAAAGCCTACACCCACGCTGTTCTTTCGAAAGAACATCTCGATGGTACTCTGACAACTGCCGATGTTGCTGCAGACGAGCAGGTTGAAAAAGTTCTTGAGGCTACTCAAAATGGGGAGAAATTACCCATTACATGGAGTCATGAACCCCGTAAACGGCTGCATACTTTCAGGGTGGATTCGATTTCCCGTGGTAATTCACAAAGTGAGGTCGAGATAGAATGGAATGGACGTCCGATAGATTCAAAAACCACAGGCAGCAGCAAAATTGAAATACCCGCTTTGGGCGAATTTCAATTCCTTGGTGTACGCACCCTTGCCACATCTGAGCAATGCCTGGTGGTTCAGTTTTCTGATCCATTAAAGGGCGACCAGAACCTTAATGGACTGATCCGAATTGGAAAGTTGATAGATCTTCGTTATTCTATCGATGACAATGAACTCCGGATTTATCTTCCTGAAATCCGTGAAAACAAGATAAAATTAACCCTCGAGGCTGCCATTAAAAACGTTAACCGGAAAGAACTTGGGAAAAAGATCTATACCGATGTCAACATTGAATCCACGGCCCCTGGCATTCGGTTTGTCGGAGATGGAATGATCCTGCCGAGTTCCAATGGAATGCTGGTACCTTTTGAAGCGGTTAACCTGAAAGCTGTCGACATTAAGGTAATCAGGATTTTTGAAAAAAACATTCTGCAATTCCTGCAGGTCAACGATCTGAACAGCACGAGTGAATTGGTGAGGGTCGGCAGGGTTGTCGTGAAGAAGACCATCCCACTCAAAGGGGTTTCCGACTATGGTAAATGGAACCGTTATTCCATCGATCTTTCCACGCTGATGAATGCTGAACCCGGGGCAATCTATTCAGTAATTCTTGGTTTTAACCAGAATTATTCAACATTCCCTTGTTCGGCAAGCGATTCTGTTGTAACAGCAGAAACCGATATGATGGTTGTTGAGGACCCGGATTCGGACAATGAAAAGGAGTGGGGATATTACAGCAATTATCTCGATGATGATTATTCCGACGGCAGGTGGAGAAATTACCATTGGGAGGAACGAAATAATCCGTGTAAACCATCTTTCTATTTTAACAAATCCACCAGCCGGAACATTCTTGCATCTGATTTGGGGATGATTGCAAAAGCAGGAAACGACGGCAATCTCCATGTATATATTACCGATATCATCACCGCCAAACCACTTTCAGGAGTAAATATAGAATGCTATAACTTTCAGCTTCAGAATATGGGCAAATCGGCAACCAACAAGGATGGAATGGCGCTTCTTTCTTTTAAAAAGAAACCCTTCATCATTGTGGCCCGCAAAGATAAGCAGGCGGGTTACCTCAAACTTACCGATGGAACTGCTCTTTCCTTGAGCATGTTTGATGTTAGCGGGGAACCGGTTCAGAAAGGGATTAAAGGATATATTTATGGGGAGCGTGGTGTTTGGCGGCCAGGAGATTCACTCTACCTGACCTTCATCCTCGAAGACCGGTCCAACCAACTGCCAGAGCATCATCCTGTTAGTTTCTCTCTGTTTAATCCTGGCGGACAACTCGTTACGCGGATGGTCAGAACTGAGGGAACGGGAGGGTTTTATAATTTCAAAACCACAACTTCTCCTTCTGCACCAACCGGAAATTGGTTGGTAAAAGTCAGCGTTGGAGGCATCGATTTTCAGAAAACGCTGAAAATAGAAACTGTCAAGCCCAACAGGTTGAAGATAAACATGGATTTTAAAACCGACCGGTTAATCCAGGATAAAATACCCCCTGTACTTCTCGAGGCTTCGTGGCTCACCGGTGCAACTGCCAGGAATCTGAAGGCGCTCGTTAACCTGACACTGACAAAATCAAAAACGGCATTTAAAAAATATCCGGGATATTTTTTTGATAATCCAACTGCCGGTTTCAGTGCTGAGAATATCAGCATTTTTGACGGACGACTGGATGAAAGCGGCCGTGTTCTTATTGCCCCGAAGATTCACATCACCCATGTAGCGCCAGGAGTGTTAAAGGCAAATTTTGAAACAATGGTCTTCGAAGATGGGGGGGATTTCAGCATCGATCGCTTTTCAATCCCCTATTATCCATATAAATCCTATGCAGGATTAAGTGTTCCACAAGCTGGCCGTGGTGACCGGGTACTTTTCACAGATAAAACCTACAACATCGACCTGCTGAATGTTGATTCAGATGGCAACGTGGTTCCAACGAACCGCCTTAAGGTGGAGGTTTATAAACTGGAATGGCGATGGTGGTGGGATGATTCCGAATCGGGTTCGGCTGATTTTATTTCAACCTCCAATGTCCGTCCCGTGGATTCAGCTACTGTAATAACACATGGAGGGAAAGCGGTTTTCCCATTTGATGTAAGTTATGATGATTGGGGACGTTACCTGATTAAAGTTACCGATCGCTCCTCAGGGCATGCGGCTGCCCATGTGGTGTACGTAGATTGGCCAGACTATTGTCGCATGCCTGGAGGAGAAAAGCAAGCTGCCTCCATGCTGACTTTCACTTCCGATAAGGAGAGATACAACGTTGGAGATAAAGTGAAACTAACTCTTCCTGCCTCTCCCGATGGTCGTGCACTGATCACACTGGAGTCAGGTTCAAAAGTCCTTAAATCCTTCTGGTCCCCGACAAAGTTGGGAACAACTGAAATATTTTTCGAAGCTACAGAAGAGATGGCGCCCAATTGCTTTGCCTACGTGACCTTGATCCAACCTCATTCCCAAACCGGGAATGACCTGCCTATCCGATTGTACGGGGTGATTCCAATCGCGGTGGAGAATACAAATACACACCTGAAGCCGGTCATTCGCGTTAATTCTGAGTTTGTACCTGGAAAAACGGCCAATATCAGCGTTCTCGAAACCAACGGCAAGGCAATGACCTATACCCTTTCCATTGTAGATGAAGGTCTGCTCGACCTTACCCGGTTTAAAACTCCCGATCCATGGAATGCCTTCTATGCAAGAGAAGCATTGGGAGTAAAGACCTGGGATCTTTTTGATCAGGTAATCGGTGCTTACAGTGGTGATCTGCAACGCATCCTCAGCATTGGCGGCGACCAGGAGGGAGATATCAAAGGCAGCCTGAAAGCCAACCGGTTCCAACCCATGGTGAAATTCATGGGACCCTTTGAATTGAAAAAAGGACAAACACGTTCTCACAACTTCATTATGCCTGAATACATTGGCTCAGTGCGCGTGATGGTAGTCGCTGGCAAGGATGGTGCATATGGCTCCATTGAAAAATCGGCCAAGGTGAAAAAACCACTGATGGTTCTGGGAACTTTGCCAAGGGTTCTGGGTCCTGGTGAGATGGTTACACTTCCGGTATCCGTTTTTGCCATGGATAAAACAATCAGGAATGTTAAAATCGAGGTAGAGGTCAATGAATTGTTTTCACTGGCAGGAGGAAAATCCCATTCGGTTATTTTCAGCGAGCCGGGTGATCAACTTGTGGCATTCGGGCTGAAAGTGGAGGAGGCTACAGGAATCGGGAAAGTACATATTTCGGCCACCTGCGGTGGAATTAAGGCAGATCAAACCATCGAGATTGATATCCGGAACCCTAATCCCAGGGTAACCGATGTATTGGAAAAAACCATTCAACCTGAAGGGACATGGACAACTGCCTTTCTTCCGGTTGGAATCCCGGGGACCAATAAAGGGACAATAGAACTCTCAACAATTCCTCCCCTGAATCTTGAAAAACGACTCGGATTCCTGATCCAATACCCCTATGGTTGTATTGAACAAACTACCTCATCTGCCTTTCCACAGCTTTTCCTGTCGGATCTGCTGGATCTTTCGGAAGAGAGCAAATCGAAAATTGACCGGAACATCCGTGCTGCCATCCAAAAGATCAAATCCTTTCAGATCTCTAACGGTGGATTGGGTTATTGGTCAGGCGCACAATATGCGGATGACTGGGGAACCTGCTATGCAGTTCATTTCCTGCTGGAAGCTGAAACGAAAGGATATACATTTCCGGTGAATACCATGCCGGCGCTCAAGGAATACCTGCGGCAAAAGGCCCTTTCCTGGACTTATGATGCCTCCTATTTCAATGATGACCTGATGCAAGCCTATCGACTTTACATCCTGGCTTTGGGCAGGTCGGCTGAATTAGGAGCCATGAATCGACTGCTCGAGATGAAAAACCTGTCGGTTTCAGCCCGTTGGTGTCTGGCATCTGCCTACCAGCTTGCCGGAAAAAAGGAAATGGCGCTTCAGCTGGTAAACTCCGCGACCATGGCAATCAAACCCTACCGTGAACTGAGATTTACCTATGGCACCGATCTTCGCGACAAAGCCATTATTGTAGAGGCACTTTCACTTTTAAATATGAAGACCAAAGCCACTCCTTTGGTAAAAGAAATATCAACTGCCCTTTGCAGCAATGAATGGTACAGCACACAAACCACGGCCTATGCCTTGATGGCCGTTGCAAAATTTGTTGGAAAATCGGAAGGAACCGGTATCAGAGCAGCCTACCGATTGAATGCCGGTGATCCGATTGATGCTGAAAGCAGAAAATCCATGATTGCTTGTCCAATCGACCCGAAACCCGGGGGAAAAGGGACTTTACAGGTGATCAATAAAGGGAAGAATCTGCTTTTCGCACGACTTATCCTGCAGGGAATTCCGGCAAGAGGCGATACAACCGAAACTTCGAATAATGTAAGACTTTCAATGGTGTTTAAAACCATGAAAGGAGAAAAAATATCGCCAAAACAATTGGAACAGGGTACAAATTTTATCGCGGAAGTCCATGTCACGAATCCGGGAATACTGGGAAAATACCCGAATATGGCATTATCCCAGATATTCCCGTCAGGATGGGAAATCATTAACGCACGCAGCAGCGCCCTGGCAGAAAACAACACGGCAGCTTCCACATTCGATTCACAGGATGTACGCGATGACAGGGTTTTTACATTTTTTGAGTTGAACCCAAGTCAATCGAAAACTATCAGGGTGATGCTGATGGCCACTTATGTGGGGAGGTTTTATTTTCCTGCTACAAAATGTGAATCAATGTACGACCATACCATCAGTGCGAGTATTCCTGGAGGGTGGATCGAAGTAGTACCGGCTTTGAAATGATAAGATCAGCCCTGACATCCAAAAAAAACTGGTTTCGGATTGCAAAAAAAAACCGGTGGTTGTATTTTACTGTTATAATGCTGGTACTGGCATTCCTCTTTTTCTGGTTTTCGATTCCTGCACCATTGTTTCAGGACCCGACGTCGACCGTTCTTTTAGATCGCGACGACCAATTGCTGGGGGCCAGGATTGCCCGGGATCAGCAATGGCGATTCCCGGAAATTGAACAGGTGCCTGAAAAATTCCGGAAGGCCATCATTCACTATGAAGACCGATATTTCTCCTATCATTTTGGGATTAACCCTGTATCCCTGGTCAGGGCTGTATACCTGAATCTGAAATATCAGCGAATTGTTAGCGGGGGTAGTACGATTAGCATGCAGGTCATTCGTTTGGCAAGGAAAAACAGGGAACGAACGATTGTCGAAAAAATCGCGGAATTGATTCTTGCTTTTCGCCTCGAGTTCACCAACGGGAAAACTGAAATTCTTCGTCTTTATGCCTCGCATGCCCCTTTTGGAGGAAATGTTGTTGGTCTTGAAGCAGCTTCATGGCGATACTTCGGAAAGGGTGCGGAAAACCTCTCCTGGGCCGAAACTGCCACACTGGCGGTACTTCCCAACAGCCCCGGGTTGATTTATCCCGGGCGCAACCCCAGCCATTTGCTTGTTAAACGAAACCGGCTTCTTGATCTGTTGATGAAAAGAGGTGTGATTGATTCCACTACAAATGATCTGGCAAAAAGTGAATCGCTTCCCGGGAAGCCTTTCCCTCTGCCAAAAATGGCGCCGCATCTGCTCGAAAAAGCAATCAAGGATGGGAACAGGGGTACCAGGGTGAATTCTACCCTCATCTATGACCTGCAGGAAAGGATCAACAATATCTTTAATTTTCACTCCATACAGCTCCATTCCAACGAAATTCACAATGCTGCAGCACTGGTGCTGGAAGTAAATAGCGGAAATATCCTGGCCTATACCGGGAATCTGCCTGCCTCCGGGAACAGGGAACAGGGTAACAACGTCGATATTATTACCTCGTCCAGGAGTACAGGTAGTATCCTGAAACCCTTTCTGTTTGCAGCTATGCTGAACGATGGCTTATTGCTCCCGAATACCCTGATACCAGATATCCCAATGCAGATCGGTGGATTTATTCCGGAGAACTTCAACCTTACCTATGATGGTGCTGTTCCGGCCAAACGGGCACTCTCCCGTTCATTGAATATACCGGCCGTGAAGATGCTGCAATCCTATGGATACGATCAGTTCTATACCCTGCTGCGGAATATTGGAATGACAACACTCACAAAGCCTTCCGATCATTATGGACTGGCACTCATCCTGGGAGGTGCTGAAGCAAAATTATGGGATCTTGCAGGTATCTATGCCTCAATGGCCCGCACCCTGAACCATTTTTCACAGTACCTTGCCAGATACAGCAAAGCAGACTTCCATCCACCAGTATACCGGCAAGAATCTGTTCCTAAAACCATTCCCTTCCTGGAGCATACCTCCTGGTTTGATGCTGCTTCGATCTGGTTTACCTTTGAGGCAATGGTCGAAGTCGCCAGGCCGGATGAAGAAATGCAATGGCAAAGGTTCTCTTCAGGGAATAAAATTGCCTGGAAAACGGGTACAAGTTTTGGAAATCGTGATGCCTGGTCCATCGGTATTACTCCTGAATTTGTCGTTGCCGTTTGGGTTGGTAATGCATCCGGAGAAGGACGTCCCGGGCTGACAGGGCTGGGAGTTGCGGCTCCTGTTCTTTTCGACATTTTTAAGGCATTACCAACAACAACTTGGTTTCGTGCACCATATGAAGAGATGATGACAATTCCGGTATGTCGTTACAGTGGTTACAGGGCATCTTCGATCTGTGAATTCGTGGATACGCTTTGGGTGCCGAAGAAAGGTGCCCGAACGACTGCATGCCCTTTCCATCAGCTCGTTCATCTCGACAGGACCGGGAAATGGCAGGTGAATTCAAATTGTGAATCACCTGAAAACATGCTACATGTTTCCTGGTTTGTATTGCCGCCTGTTCAGGAATGGTATTTCAGGAATAAAAACCCGTTTTACACGATTCTTCCTCCATTCCGTTCCGACTGCAAACCGGGAGAGGAGATCCGGAATATGGACATGATCTATCCCAGGAATAACTCCAGGCTCTATGTTCCGGTTGATCTTGACGGGAAAACAGGAAGTACTGTATTCAAACTTGCGCACCGGAATCCCGGTGCTGTAGTATACTGGCATCTGGATAAACGTTTTATTGGGACCACAACACAGTCGCACAACATGGCAATTTCTCCCGAAAGAGGTATCCATTCCCTTACACTGCTTGACCAGGATGGAGAATCACTTCGTATCCGGTTCGAAATCCTTACCAAAGAAGGTGCTCCCGGTAAATAACGGTCATCTTCCTTGCCTTCAATTACCCATTCATTTCGCTTCTGTCCATTTTCCATACCTTTGCAGATCAAACTCACAAGTATGATCTTGGTAACAGGAGGCACTGGCCTTTTAGGATCTCATCTCCTACTCGATCTTGTTAAAGCAGGGAAACCTGTCAGGGCGATCAAACGACATTCCAGCGACACATCCATGATCCGGAAAGTGTTTGCCTATTACGTGAACAATCCGGATACATTGGCTGAAAAAGTTCATTGGGTGGATGCCGACCTGATGGATTTCGGAGCCATTGAGAAAGCGCTTTCCGGGATTACTGAAATTTATCACGCCGGGGCTGTGGTATCTTTCTACCCGAAAGATCACAAAGAAATGCTCAGGGTGAATATTGAAGGAACAGCCAATCTAATAAACATGGCGCTGGAGATTAAGGCCGGGAAATTCTGCTATATCAGTTCTGTCGCAACCCTCGGCAGGGCTGAGAATAATGGCGTATCCACGGAAGAGACGTTTTGGGTTCCTTCAAAGAAAAACTCTGTTTATTCCATCAGTAAATATGGAGCAGAACGGGAAGTCTGGCGAGGCATGGAAGAGGGACTCAATGCCCTTATCGTGAATCCTTCGGTGATCATGGGACCTGGTTTTTGGGAGGATAATTCAGGCCTTTTCAGGTTGGTTTGGGAAGGGTTAAAATATTATACCCGTGGAGTTAATGGCTATGTGGATGCCCGTGATGTCTCCAGCGTCATGATATCACTGATGGAAAAAAACATGTTTGGCCAACGCTATATTTGCTCAGCCGAGAACCTTACTTATCAACAGTTTTTCACGTTGATTGCAAAATATCTTGGTAAACCTGCTCCCGGCATCCATGTGCCAAATGCCATGACTGCCATTGCCTGGCGCTTAGAGGCTGTACGTGCGGTTTTCACCGGATCAAAACCCGAGGTGACCAAAGAGATGGCAACTACCACTACACAGGTATATGCTTATTCCAATGAGAAAATACAAAAAGCACTGAATTTCAAATTTATTCCTGTAGATGAATCCATCAAAGAAATATGCAGTTTCTTCCTCAAAGATTTACAGAAGGGTATGAAATAGTCAGGTATTCAGCACCAATGGTGTCATATCATTCGGGAACGATATTTTTATAGTGGTAATATCGGGTCACAATATCATCCACAAATCCCTCTGTCTTGTAGTCAACAGGAAATGACTCCAATGTGTCGGGTTTGGCATAAGGATCTTTTTTCGAGCGTCGAAGCAGATAATAATCCACATGACCGTTCCATTTGTTATGATCCTTGCCGAATTCATCCGCCTTTTGTCGGGCCGATAAAATGCGGCCAATGCCAACATTATAGGCTGCAAGGATAAAAAATACCCGTTCCCTGGGGTCAGTGATCTCCTCCGGTAACTGCTTATTCAGGTATCGGAGGTATTTCACTCCGGCTGCAATCTGCTGAGCAGCAGAGGATAAACTGTCGACACCAAATTTTGCAGCAGTTTCTGGCATTAACTGCATCAAACCACTGGCATTGTGAGAAGAAATCTGTCCTGGCCTGAAGTTGGATTCTTCATAAATAAGTGAGGCAACCAATCGCCAGTCCCAGGAGATCCATCTGCTACATTCCTTGATCTCTTTATCAAAGGGAGAAAGTTTTTCACTCGTGATGGAACAATAATCACTCTTTAGGTAATTCGCTACACGTTGATTGTCAAAATAGTCGAGATAGATTTTCTTCAGTTCCCTGGAGGATTTAATTTCACCTAACCAGGAATCGACCATCATCAGAAGGGAATCGGAATTATGATTTACCCCCCAGGCATATGAAAAAAGTGGTGTAATGATCAGAGAGGCATCAAGGCCTTGGTAATAACGTTTGAAGACCATGGCCAGGTTTTCCTGGCAAATGGCATAATCAATCTCTCCTTTTATGACTTTACGGATGAGGCGTTCCTGACTTGCACCCGGGTCTTCCAGGATGGTTATATCATTTCCACTTTCTTTTCTAAACTGATGATAAAATGTGGAAAAAAATGGATTTTGAGGAATGTATATCGTATCCGTCTGGCTAAATTCTGTGATTTTTTTTATAAACCGGGATTCAGTTTTTTGCCGGTTACCTGAAGGTTTACGCTGAACGATAACCAGACGTGTTTCGCCAAACGGAGCACTGAAATGAACCATTTTCTTCCCATCCTTTGAGATTGGTAAATTCAGCGCAACCAGATCGGCCACATTGGAATTGAGGTAATATAAAAGTTTTGAAACATCATTAAATGCAATAATTTTTAAAGGGACCCTGAGATTTCTGGCAAAAGATTCCAGCAGTTCAAGCTGGTATCCCATCGGCTCGCCCCGATAAAGATGATAATTCAAGGTGTTTTTATCGGTGAGAGCAAGCAGGTACCCCCGTTCCCTGATTCTGCGAATGGAATCTTTTTTCTCTTCTGCCCTGTACAATAGATTCCGGGACACAACAACAGCAATAACAATGACCGCGATCCCCAGAATGATGGATCTGAGGATGGTATAGTTTTTATTTCTCTTGTTCAATATATTGAGTTAAGCTGTTTTCCGGTATCTCCATACAGCCAGGCTGGCTATAACGATGGCAAAAACGACCAGGGAATAGAAGTGCGGGCTGATATCAGAAAATGTAGATCCTTTTAAAAGCACCATTCTCATGATCTTGATGAAATACATCAGCGGGTTCAACCGGTCGATCTCCTGTGCCCAGCCAGGCATGCTTTCGATCGAAGTGAACAACCCGCTCATCAGTATGAATACCACCATGAAAAAGAACGAAACCAACATGGCTTGCTGTTGGGTGTTTGTGACTGTTGACACCAGCAAACCGACCGATAAAATTACAAAAAGATACACTCCGCCCGACAGGAATATTAACCACAGATTTCCAACCATTGGAATATCAAAGAACAGCTTTCCAATAGCAAGGCCGAATGCGAGCTCAAAAAGAGCAATGATCCAGAACGGGGTTAGCTTTCCTGCGATAAATTGAATTTTTCGGATGGGAGTGACATTGATCTGTTCTATGGTCCCGATTTCTTTTTCGCGTACAATGTTCATTCCCGATAACAATAGGCCGATAATGGTAACCAGAAGCACAAGAATACCAGGTACCATGTAAGTTTTGTAATTCAGCTTGGGGTTGTACCAATAACTGTAATCGGTCTGAATGTTTTTTAATCCTGCCATCTGTGAAGGGGTAAGCCAATCTTGCAGCAATTCCCGGTTGAAGTCGATGAGGATAGAACTGCAGTATGCACCGCTTAACCCGGCAACTGCCTGATTAATAGCGTTGATCACAAACTGCACCTTGCTTTGGTTTTCCCTTACCAGTTGCCTTTCGAATCCGTCAGGAATCCTGATAATGACATCCACCTTGCCTTTCTGCATGAGGTCAATGGCTTCGTCATAGGAAAATGTGGTATGCACAACCTTATAAAAAGGCGAACCTTCATATTTACTGATAAGCTTTCTGGATGATGAGCTGAGGTCTGAGTCGATAACCGAAACCTTGATGTTCTTCATCTCGAAAGTAGCCGCATTGACAAGGATAAGAAGCTGAACGATAGGTACAACGAATATAATAGGAAGCATCCCTTTATTCCGGAAAATCTGAAGGAATTCTTTCTGTAAGATGTAAAATACTGTTCTCATATCCGTAATTTCTCAGGCAAGCCTGATCTTGAATTTTCTTACACTTATCAGTAGGAACAAGAGCGTAAACCCGGCCAGGATACCTGTTTCAAAGACAATATAGCTGAACCCATTGCCCTGAAGCATGATGCTTTTAATGATCGTGATGTAGTATTTCGGTGGCATGATATGGCAGAGCCATTGAAGGATCAGGGGCATGTTCTCAACAGGGAATATAAACCCGCTGAGTAAGATCGTCGGAAGCATGAGGGCAACCAGAGAAATCATCATGGCGATCTGCTGACTGTTGGTCAGGGTCGATATCAGGATTCCCAGGGAAAGAGCCATGCAGATAAACAGGAGACTTTCGAGCAGTAACAGGGCAACGCTTCCCACAACTGGCACACCGAATACTGTATTCCCTAGAAGTATGATGATGCAGGCATCAATAAAAGCGAGAAACACATAAGGAAATACTTTTCCGATAATGATTTGTACTGGTTTTAATGGTGATACAAGCAAAAGTTCCATCGTGCCAAGCTCCTTTTCCCGGGTAATGGAAAGCGAGGTCATGAGAGCGGAGATCAGCATCAACAGCATTGCCATAAGTCCGGGAACAAACATGTACACTCCTTTCATCTGGCTGTTGTACATCATTCTCACTTCAGGAATGATCTGCATGGGTATCTTTTCGGAATTGAGAGAAATAAGGTAGTTTGACAGGATTCCCTGAATATAATTGACCAGGATATTGGCTGTATTGGGATCAGATGCATCACCCATGATCTGAACTTTTGCATTACCAGTCTTATCAAGGTTTTTAGAGAAATCGGCACCAAAAACAAGCACCAGTTTTACATCCCCCTTCCTGAATATCTGTTCAATTTCTTTGTAGGAGTTCAGATTTTTTTCAAGAATGAAATAGCCGGACGACAGGATTTTCTCGCTGATCCTGCGGGTCACTTCGTCTTTTGAGTTGTCAAGAATGGCAATCCGGGCATCCTTGACCTCATTGGTGATGACGTAGCCAAAAAGAAGCAACTGGATCGCAGGCATACCGAAAAGGATCAGCAGGGTGCGGTAATCTCTGAAGATGTGGTAGAATTCCTTAACTACAAAGCCCAGAAAGCGTTTCATTCAATTTCTTTTTTAACTGCCCAGGCATAATAAAACCGGAATGCTGATATCAGCAGGGGCAATGCCATCCCAATATAAAAAGTAAAGAGGATCTCATGGTCGATCAGGTCTATCTTTCTGAGAATAAAACCTGCTGTGATCATCAGCATCATCAAAAAGTACGACCTGAAATTGAAAAAGGAAAAAGCACAAGGGTAGGGGATATTAAGTCCACGAATCCGTTTGATATGTTCCCTTGAAATCTTTGCGAATAGCATGATATAAAACAGAATACCAATCATAATTCCTGCCAGTATGCTGAACCAGAGATGGGTCGAATACCAGATCTCAGAGCCCAGTCCCCTCCACATTAAAATTCCCCCGGCTATAGTCCAGCCAATACCTGCAATAAACAGGAGGTTATGCTTGCTGACAGAGGGTTTTAAATTTTTTGCGAACGACATTTCAATCAACTTTGACTCTTGCAAGTTGTAAAAACACTTCATTCATGGATCCGGCACCGTACGTTTTTTTTAGATTTTCAGGTGTATCGAGGGCGGCAATTTTCCCATCGACCATAATGGAGACACGGTCACAATATTCAGCTTCATCCATATAATGCGTTGTAACAAAAATGGTGATTTCATTACGGGAAGCTGCAAAGATCATATCCCAGAATTGCCGCCGGGTCACAGGATCAACACCCCCAGTTGGCTCATCGAGAAATACAATTTTCGGATTGTGGATGATGGCAACGGAAAAAGCAAGTTTCTGCTTCCAGCCCAGGGGAATATCACGGATCAACTTATCCCGGGCCTCTTTCATGTCGAGTTTTTCCATGAGATCTGATGCCCTTTTCTCAATTATATTCTTCCTCAGACCATAGATCCCTGCATAAAACCGGATGTTTTCAAACACTGTTAGGTCGTCGTACAAAGAAAACTTCTGGCTCATGTAACCGATGTTCTTTTTGATATTATCCCTCTCTTTGTAAATATCAAACCCACCCACAATAAGCTTCCCGGAGGTAGGATAGGATAGACCGCATAAAATCCTGATGGTTGTTGTTTTTCCAGCACCGTTTGCCCCGAGAAAGCCGAAAATCTCACCTTTTTTTACCTCGAAACTCAGGTGATCATTGGCAACGAAGGAGCCGAACCTTTTAACCAGATCCTTAACAATAATTATATTTTCAGCTTCAGGTTTATACATGTTTCCTCATATCTCATCCTACGTTTTTATCATAAGCTCCATAAAACAATCTTCGATGTTCGCCTCTAACGGGACGATTTTAATTCCCGAATGTCCTTTTCCCTCCAAGTACTTGCACAAGGACTCTTCGTCCACCCGCACTTCTTTGAAAGAAATATGGGCCGACTGACCAAAGGCAAATACGGTGTTTATTTTCGGATATTGTCGCAAATCAATGAGGAGGCTGTAGATGTCATTGGATGTAACCGAAAAAAGTCTCCAGGGATAAGTTTTTATAACCTCCGACGGGGAGCTTATGGCCATGATCTTCCCATTCTGAATCAGTGCCACACGGTCGCAAAGACTGGCTTCATCCATGTAGGGGGTTGACACCACTATGGTGATGCCACTCCCTTTCAAACGTTTCAGCATTTCCCAGAATTCAAGCCGGGAAACAGCATCCACACCGGTCGTGGGCTCATCGAGGATCAGCACGGAAGGTTTATGGATGAGGGCACAGGATAAAGCCAGTTTTTGCTTCATACCCCCGGAAAGCTTGCCTGCCTTCCGCTTTTTGAACGGCTCGATCTGGATATAAATATCCCTGATCAGATCATAGTTTTCTGCAACCGTTGTACCGAAGACTGTAGCGTAGAAATTCAGGTTTTCCTCAACGCTCAGGTCCGTATAAAGTGAGAACTTTCCCGGCATATATCCTATGTCCTGCCTGATTTTCCTGTAATCTTTTACAACATCGAGACCATTGACCAATGCTTTCCCTTCATCAGGGACAAGTAGAGTAGTAAGGATTCGGAAAAGTGTGGTTTTCCCGGCACCATCGGGACCAATAAAGCCAAATAACTCACTCCGGTCTACCGTAAAGGATATCTCAGATAGCGCTTTGACCTGAGCGAAGTTTTTAGCAATATGTTCAACGAGAATAGCAGGCATGTGCAATGACGAGGTAACGAAAAATTACTTCAAACTCCCTTGATCAATATTCAAAACTCGATATTCCTTTTATTGGCTGATGGACTTTGTCCAGAAAGTATTTCTTCCAAGCAATGAAACACCGATATACCCTCTGATTTTAAGTCGATTCTGTGAGTCAAACTGGATGTAGCATTTATAGGTCTTCCCATTTTTAGGATCGTAAATTGTTCCACCCGACCACTCCTCTTTCCCATCAAAGACAAAGTTTTTCAGGTTCACTAGTCCGATCAGGGGGGTCGATTTCAATTTAACATCAGGGTTCTCTTTATCGGTTCGTGGTAATCCGGTGACAGAATCAAGAGGGGTTCTTAACCAGATAAGCTTTCCGAAGTACTTATCGCCTTCTTTATAGATCGTAATTTTACCTGTGGCCTCCTGGTTCAACCAGGTACCAATGATATCATCGGCTTTGTGGGTCTGTGCCGATCCCTTCATCGCTGAAGTGACCAGCATCATAGATAGAATTGCAATGGTGATGATGTTTCTCATAGTCTATGGTTTTTGGTTAAATGTGTTCATAAAACGAATCTCGCCCGGCATGCCGATCTTCAGCGAACCGTCATTATTCACCCTGACTTTTACGGCATAAACCAGGTTAACTCTTTCTTCCTTGGTTTGAATGGTTTTGGGTGTAAACTCAGCTGAAGGGGAGATCCACGAAACAACGCCCTTGACATGGTTGTTTGACTGTTCATCTTTATCGTATGCCACATCAATTGCAGCGCCCAAATGGATGTAAGGAATCTGGGAACCACCAACATAAGCCCTGAGCGTGATTACAGACAGGTCAGCGATCTTGTACAATGGTTTCCCGTAAGTTGCAACTTCATCTTTTTCGGCGTACTTGGTCAGAACGGTGCCTTTGATGGGATTGATGATCTTTGAACGGCTTATGGATTGATCCAGTTGAGCAATTTGCTGGGCAATGGAGGCGACCTGACTGGATATTCCGCCAAACTGTATTTTTAAGGAAATAATTTGCTTATCGATCAGGTTCAGGCTGGCGTTGATGTCGTCCATCTGTTTCTGGGTTGCAGCTCCATCCTTGAGTAAATTTTCTACTCGATTTTTTTCAATCAGGACATTGTTCCTGTTTTGTTCCTGAACCGCGATCTGGGCAATCAAATCATCCGTACGTGAGGCGGTAGCATTACGGGTGTCCATTGCTTGCTTTCTTTTCAGGTAGAGATCAGTAGTATCAATATACCCGACCATTGTACCGGAATCAAGAAGTTGACCCTCTTCAACAGTAAACTTCATGATCTGTCCGGTGGCGAGAGAAGAGACCATCACTTCAGTTGCCTCGAAGGTTCCATAAGCGTCCGGTTTATTTTTATCGCTGCTGCAGGATGAAAAAAGAACAATCCCTGTAAAGAATTTTAGAAGATATCGTTTCATGGGTTGTTGTATTATGGTATGCATTTCATAATTTACCGATGTTGTACAAATAACTGATCTTTGCTTTGATCAACTGGAGTTTATGGATTTCAAGTCCCATACGGGCATGGGTTTCATCATTGACCCGAAGGATATAATCACTCGTGGTGATTACTCCGTTTGTCAACTGTGCTGATGCTGTTTGGGTAATTCCCGATCTCAACTCAATGATTTCCTGATCCTTAATGAGCAAGTCAGTAAGTTTTTCGATGTCTGTAACATTTTTGCGGGTGGACACCCTTAGGTTTTTATCAAAAGTTTCCTGTTGGTTTTTCAGGATATCACCCTGGATGTCAAAGATCTTTTTTTCATTTTTATTGGCATTCCAGTTCCAGGGATTCCAGGTAAGTTTGGCGCCCAACAAGACCATTGGAGCGATATCGCTTGACAGGAAATTATACCCGGGCCTACCAAAACCAAATTGACCAAATGCCCAGAGTTTTGGATTCCATTTCGTGGTGATCATGTTTTTCATCAGATTGACCCTGTCACGCTGTATGCTGAAAATCTCATACTCGATGCGGTTGTTTTCATAATTCTGAACCGGAACAGTAATGACAGGTATTATAAATGAAGTATTCTCATCCAGGGGCAATGAAATAAGTTCTGAAAGCATTCTTAAACTGGCGAGGCGGTCCATGGTCAATTCAAAAATGTTCTGATCAATTTTGATGATCTCAGCCCTGATGAGGTCGGCATTCATTTTGAGCATGGCACCATTCCTTACAGCCGATTCCACTTCGTTCAGCTTTGATTCAAGTTGTTTTTTCGTCTCCTGCAACAATGCGAAATTTTGTTGGGTGAGCAGAATAGAGAAATAAAACTGATTCACCTGGTCTTTTAACAGGTAAATACTGGCATCGACATTCTTTTTATCAACGTTAAGATTGAATTTTTCAAGCTTTTTCTGATAACTTGTTACATTGCCGTCATAAAGGGATTCACTGATATCGAGGGTGAGTTTGTACTGGTCTTTGGGAATTGTCGGCCCCTGAAGCTGTGGAAGGTTGGCCGGAAGCTGGATGACAACTTCCGTTACCTCATTCTGCCAGGATGCACTGCCATTGATATTAAGTTGAGGGAGATAGTTTTTATTCAGATTTTTTGTCCTGAGAGCACTGGATTTTTCAAGCAGGTTGGCCTGTCCGATAAGCGGATAGGTTTTTTGGATTTGTTGGTAGCAGAATTCGAGTGAAATGGTATCCTGTGCTGTAAGCGGTTGCAACCCAGTGGCAGAAAGAAATGGTACCAGTATCAAGTACTTAATTTTAAACCAAACTTTTATCCTTTTCATATCCGTTTAAAGCATTTGCGATAAATATAGGTACTATTTTTTTTCTTTGTTCTAAAAAGAGAGTCATTCTTTCATCTGGGATTGCAAATAATGATTGAATAAGTGGTCGTGCTACAACCGGGAAGATCACCAACCCAAGTATATTCACATAAATATGAAGGGGGTCAATATCAAGTCCCATTTCTTCTTTGAGCTGTTTGCGAATCTGTTCGAGAAATAATTCAGGCGTAACATTTTGTTTCGTGATGATGTCTCTTAACCGTTCGGGTTTTTCGTGAAGGGCGTTGATTATGAAATGTACAACATAGGAATGCTGAGAAATAAAGTTGATATAAAAGTTGACGAAAATTTCAATTTTCGACATTAAGGTCATTTCCGAAAGAAAGATCTCATTCATTTTTGACGCAATCCGGGCAAAGGTTTCATTGAAAACTTTTTCGAAAAGTGTTTCTTTGTTCCTGAAATAGTAATGCAGCAAAGCCTTGTTGATCCCCGCAGTATCGGCAATCTCCTGCATTCTTGCGCCATGGAAACCCTTTTGATGAAAGACCCTTCGGGCTGATTCAAGTATCTTGTCTTCAGTATTTTGTATTTTATCCATTTAGTTTAACCATTAAGAATAAATAAATAGTTTAACTGAATGGTCAAAATTACGAAATTTTTTCAACATCCAAATACTTAAAAAAAAAAAATTATCGTGGAATTTTTAATTTTTGTCCAGGCTTCAGACGGCTGGCATTTTTTATATTGTTAAAATTCTTCAGCTGGGAAACGGTAATATCAAATTTATCAGCGATATCCCAAAGGTTATCCCCCGATTGAATGGTATAGTAGGTGAATTTCTGATTCCCCGCGTTCGCAGGTTTGTTTGTTTTTCCAGTACCCGACTCCGGTTTAACCATTGTCATTGGTTCGCCTTCCACAGTTATGACTTTCAGTTTTTGTCCGATAACAATGTTATTGTTGGTAAGGTTGTTCCACTTTTGTAACTGATCAATGGTACAGTGATATTTTTGAGCAAGAATTCCCAGACTTTCACCACGTTTTACAACATGAAAAGAATAGCGGTTTTCTGGTTTCCCGGTGTTTTTAACAACTGGTTTTGATGTAGGAGCATTTTGAGAAACATCAGGAACTGAAGCGGAAGGTTTATTGGCAGTATCTTTAATGTTTGAAGCTGGAATATTGGTTGATGAAATGCTTTTTCCCGAATTTTTTTCCTTGTTTGGTTTCGAAAAAACGAGGAGTTTCTGTTTGGGCTTGATGTAGTTTTTACGCAGGCTATTGAGCGATTTCAGGTCTCCAACGGTCATGTTGAACTTCTTTGCAACGCTGCCCATGGTCTCCCCGCTTTTTACGGTGTATAATTGGGTTTCACGATAACTGTTGTTAACCATGTCAAGAAGGCTGTCACGCTCAAGTCCTTTTTTCGTTCTGTAGGAATAAAGTGCATATTCGTTATTGATGAAATCACCGATATATTTTTTTCGTAAACGGAGTTTATAAGTATTGTCGGAGGATGCCGGTATCACTCCCTGTTTAAAAGAAGGGTTAAGAAATTCAACCTCCTCCATTGGGATGTTTAGCATTTCAGCTATCTGAGCAAAGGTCAGGGGACTTCTTACAGTCACAGTATCAACCTCGTAATATAAGATACCGGGGTTAACAGGATTAATTTTATGTTCCTTGGAGTAATTTAAAACATAACTTGCTGCAATGAAAGCAGGAACGTACGAACGGGTTTCACGAGGCAGGTAATTATGTATGGCCCAAAAGTTCTTTAATCCGCCCGACCGGCGTATTGCTTTGTTGACATTTCCTGCCCCTGAATTATAGGCCGCCAGTGCCAGAGACCAATTCCCATAGATATCATAAAGATCCTGAAGATGTTGACATGCTGCAATCGTAGCTTTATAAGGATCGTACCGGTCATCGACATAGGAACTTACTTTGAGACCATATACCCGGCCCGTTCCATACATGAATTGCCAGAGACCTTTTGCCCCAGCCTTGGAGTTCGCAGTGGGATTCAACGCAGATTCGATCACGGCAAGGTATTTCAACTCCAGGGGCATATTGAATTTGTCCAATTGCTCCTCAAACAAAGGGAAGTAAATCTGGGCAAGCCCCAGTATCCGGGCAGTGAGTTTACGTTTCCTGACGGCATATAATTCTATAAATTTCCTGACTTCAATATTGTAAATATATTCAAAGGGAGATTGGTCATTCATTTGAGCAATGCGTTCACGGTAAACCGAATCCGTAAAAAAGGGAACTTCAGGATCAGAAAAATCAGAATAATGAGGTAAATTATTGGCATTTGGATTGGCAGCATCCTCAAAAATTTTTATGGTTGCAAGGCTGTCGAGCATTGAAACCACGGGATCATCTTCCACTAATGTAACCCTTTTTGTTAGGGTATCGGTTTGCAAAGTGTCCTGTGCCAATAACATAAGGGGTAAAAGCAACAGCAATAACAGGGAAATCGAAAGGTTTCTCAATACCATGAAGTTAACTTTATATGGATTAACAACTTATACTATAAACGCAAAAATAGAACTTTATTATTCAAATGGTGCTCAGTACACAACTTTTGATCAACAATCCGATGTTAACAACCGTAACAGCTTCATCAATGTTTGGGAACATAAAAACCGAAATAGAAAATACCGGGATTTCTTTGTGGCTGTCAGGCTATATTATAAAGGATTTACCAAAATTAGCCGTATTGAAACGAAGTACGCATTCGATAATTGTTAATTTTGTGGTCAATTAAAATGAAACGATGAAAAAAGTGTCCTTTCTATTTGCCATTTTCTGCTTGCTGAATATCAGCATTGTTGCTCAGCGCCTCGATATTGAAGGCAAACCCTGGCTTACGCATGAGCTGACGCCTGAGGAAAAACTTCGCCTGGATGAAATCGGGTTGGGATTTGTGGAGACACCTCCGCCTGCCGCTCCAGTCAGAAATGTTGCTGAATTTGACCGTATGCAAGGAGTATTGGTGCGGTATCCTTTTGGTATTCCCATTACGCTGGTAAAAGAGATGGCCGAGGATGTCACGGTGACCACGATTGTTGAAAACTCGTCACAACGGAGTACCGTTCTGCAACAATATGTATCTGCTGGAGTAGATACAAGTCATTGTGACTTTTTATTTGCTTCTACCAACAGTTATTGGACCCGCGATTATGGTCCCTGGTTTGAATCCGACAGCAGCAACCAGATAGGGATTGTCGATTTCCCATATAACCGACCGAGGCCAGCCGATGATGAAATCCCGAAACTGGTGGCAGCAAAACTTGGTATTCCCTGGTTTGGGATGAGGCTTATCCATACAGGAGGTAATTACATGACCGATGGAATGGGCATTTCTGCTTCCACTGAACTGGTTTGGGAAGAAAATCCAACCTTGACGCAAAACCAGGTGGCACAGAAAGTTAATGATTATCTTGGCATCCAAACTTACCAAGTGAGAACTGATCCCAACGGCACCTATATCGACCACATAGATTGCTGGAGCAAATTTCTCGCCCCGGATAAAATCCTTGTTCGTAAGGTACCCCCCTCGCATCCACAGTATACCCAAATCGAAGCAGCAGCAGCTTACTGGACCACTCAGATTTGTTCATATGGGTATCCCTACAACGTTTTCCGTGTCATGACTCCAAACGATCAACCCTATACTAATTCAGTGATTCTCAATAATAAAGTGCTTTTACCGGTGATGAATTCCTCCTGGGACGATAGCGCAAAGTCTGTTTACCAAGATGCTTTACCAGGCTACGAAGTCATTAAAATCCTTGGGAATCCTATAACTCCTTGGGAATCAACCGACGCATTACATTGCCGGGTAATGGGCATCGCCGATATCGGGTTGCTCTACATTAACCATATACCCCTGTCGGGAAACCTTCCCTGTGAAACCGATTATGTGATCAACGCCGATTTGATCGTTTGCAGCCACCAGCAGGTCAAGAGCGATTCGGTTCTCATTTGGTACAAGGTTAACAACGGGAACTATCAGCCCGTTCATATGACCCACACTTCTGCTAACCATTATACTGGTAGCATTCCGAAACAGCCTGCAGGCAGCACGGTGTATTACTATCTTTTTGCCGCCGACGAGTCGGGAAGGAATGCAACTTGCCCCCTGATCGGGCCCGGTGATCCCTTTTCATTCAGTACAGTTTTCACCGATATCACCGCAATACCTGATACGCTTTGGTTCCTCACGGGAGACGATGCCATGCAGGGGAAAATAACACAGTTACATAATTACACTGCGTCAGGTATTGCTTTGAACAGTGTACAACAGTCCGGTACGACATGGCCGTGGTTTGTCGACTCAATATCCGTGGCCTCATTGCCATATTTAATGAATGAAGGCGATTCAATAGCCGTCAGGGTGAAGCTATCGTTGCCAGTATCCCTTGCACCATCTATGGAATATTATATCGACTCCATGGAGGTGGTCACCACGCAGGGATCGCAATTTGTCATCATCATGATCAACCAGGATCTGATGTCCCATGTTGGCGAAATGAATTGTGCCACGCTTGGAAACAGTTTTCCAAATCCATTCACTCAGCAGACCACCATACCCTTTATCATGAAGCAAGCCGGGAGGGTGGAATTGAGCATCATGGATACAAGGGGAACAGTGATTCGCACCCTTACCTCAGGAACATATGAACCGGGGGTACATGCTGTTATTTGGGATGGGACAGGTGCAACCGGGAATAAACTTCCAGCTGGGATCTACTTGTATAAATTCGCATCAGAAAACCTCATTCTAGTCAAACGGATGGCAATTATTCGTTGATCCGTTTCTCAGGACGCATTTGAGGAAAGAACAGTACATCCTGGATCGATGTTGAGTTGGTCATGACCATGGCAAGACGGTCAATACCAATTCCTAAACCAGCTGTCGGCGGCATACCGAATTCAAGCGACCGCAGAAAATCTTCGTCAAGTACCATGGATTCTGTATCTCCCCTTTTGCCTAATTCGAGCTGGGATTCAAACCGTTCACGCTGATCAATAGGATCGTTAAGCTCAGAAAAGGCATTGCAAAGTTCCTTGCCATTGCAAATGGCCTCAAAACGTTCGACGAGCCCCTCTTTGGTTCTATGTTTTTTGGCCAGAGGTGACATTTCGACAGGATAATCGGTAATAAAGGTAGGCTGTACAAGATTTGGTTCGCATTTTTCCCCAAAGATCTGATCGATGATTTTGCCTTTCGCCATCGTTCTGTCTATGGGCACATCCAGTTGTTTTGCCAGAGCAATCAATTCTTCTTCTGATTTGCCATTGATGTCGAAACCGGTATAGTATTGAATGACTTCGTACATGGTAAACCGTTTCCAGGGGCGTTTGAAATCAATCAGCTGTTCCCCCACCTGGACCCGGGTGGTTCCATGGAGATCAAAGGAAATTTTTTCCACCATCTCTTCTACAAGGTTCATCATCCATTCATAATCCTTGAAAGCAACATACAATTCCATTTGGGTAAATTCCGGATTGTGAAAACGGTCCATACCTTCGTTGCGGAAATCTTTTGAGAATTCGTACACGCCATCGTATCCGCCAACGATAAGCCGCTTAAGGTACAACTCATTGGCGATCCGAAGATACAAAGTCATATCGAGCGAATTGTGATGTGTAGTAAAGGGTCGTGCCGCGGCGCCGCCATAAAGGGGTTGAAGTATCGGAGTTTCTACCTCAAGATACCCTCTTGAGTTCAGGTATTCCCGCATGGAATTGATCAACCGGCTGCGCTTTACAAAGATGTCGCGTACGTCGGGATTGACAATCAGGTCAACATATCGCTGACGATAACGCTGTTCGGGATCGGTGAATGCATCAAAAACCGCATTCTCCTTTTCTTTTACAATGGGTAACGGACGAAGGGATTTGCTGAGCAGTTTCAGGGATTTCACATGAATGGTGATCTCCCCCATCTGGGTGATAAAAACGAATCCAGTCACTCCAATGATATCCCCGATATCGAGAAGTTTTTTAAACACGGTGTTGTACAGTGTCTTGTCTTCCCCGGAACAGATATCATCGCGCTTGACATACAATTGAATTCTCCCGGTACAATCCTGTATTTCAACAAATGAAGCAGCGCCCATTATGCGGCGACCCATAATCCGGCCTGCAATGCTGATATCCTGGAATAGCGAAGGATCACCACTGAAACGTTGTTTGATTTCGGTAGCTGTAGTGTTTACGCCATAGGTTTCGGGAGGGTAGGGATTGACTCCAAGTTTGATGAGTTCGTTCAGAGAATTCCTGCGAATGATCTCCTGTTCACTAAATCCAGTCTGCATACAGAAATTTTTCCGCAAAGATATGGAATTATGATAAAACAGTATGAAGCACCATATGGGATTGAAGTCCCTTAAAACCAGGGAGGTGAGTTTTATAATAGAATATCAATGTCTCCAGCAGCTGATTTCTGATAGCGGGTTTAACCTTAATGGAGGATTGTTGTTCAATAGGAGTTTTCAGGATGGAATAGAGTTCTTTGCTTAATTCTGCATCAAGATAAATATTGTGATCTGGGCGATGGGATTGGAAATGCCCCTCCGGAACATTAAAAAAAGGCTCCTGTACAGAGAAATTCAGTTGAGGCATGATCCCCAGGAAATGGGTTAATTGCACCATAAATACAAGGTGGAAAGACCCCACTGACTCCTGTTCTGAATCGAGTGACATACATGCGTTCCAGAGATGTTCAAACAAAGCTGAATTTGATTCTTCCTCGCGGATGGATTTGTAAAGAAGTTCATTGATAAACAGTGCGACGGAGCTTTTCCGAATATCAAAAGGAATGGTATGATAAGGGTGTCCAAGTTGAATTTCTTTGATGGATTGGAGTGTCTTCTTTTCACGATGGTATACTACCAGTTCGAGAAGGTTCAACGGTTGGAAGAGTCCGGGTTTCATTTTTGATTTGGGACCCCGGATTGCTTTTACAAGATAGGATTGGAGACCGAAAATTTCGGTGTAGATTTTTACTATTATGCTGGATTCCGAGTACTTGATGGAATGAAGAACGATGCCTTTTGTGCGATGAAGCATCAATTTATGATCAGGATTTTAGTCACAACTTTTTCTTTTCCATTTTCGTTGGCCGCGAAGACGAGATATACCCCACTTTTCGCTTTTTTCCCATCGAAATTCTGGCCGTTCCAGATGGCTTGTCCACCTTCTGCCCGTGTAGAAAAGACCAACGTACCGGAAATATCGGTGATTCTGACCTGAGCATTGCTAACCAATCCTTTAATGGCGATATATCCGTCATATTCAGCGCGAACCGGATTCGGGAAAGCGTAGACATTTTCGTTCGTATCTCCGCCTGGTGTTGCAGTACTTCTGAAAGAGACAACACCTTTATCGGTAGCAAAGAAAACCTCTCCATCCTGGTTAATCGCGATGCTGGTAATCCTGTTGGAAAGCAAAGGGCTGTTTTCTTCCGTGAAATGATAAACCTGCTTGGTGCCATCTTCGGAAAAAAGAAAAACCCCACCCCGGTCGGTACCAATCCACTTTCGGTTGGCTCCATCGATGGCAATGGCTGTGGCAGTTTCATTTTCCAGAAGATACTGGATATATCCATCTTGTTCGACCAAAATACGCTGGGCATCAAAATTTTGACCGGTGAAAATGTTTTCCGGAGAATAAAAGACCCCGATCCCTTTTTCAGTTCCCACCCAAACCTCTCCGTCTTTGTCGACGGCAATTGAAAAAACAATATTTCCGGGGATATTGCCATTGCCTACGGAAGTGTTCAACGTTTTCGACCGATCGTCGTTAGGATTATCAGGGGTTCCATTATCGGTGAATACCAAAATAGAATTCGGATTCAGGTTCCCGTATCGCATAACGATCCATTTTTGTCCATAATGATCGATGACAAGTTGACCAAGATCATTTGAATTGACATCGGAGATATAAAATCCTGTCCATTTATTGCCTTTCTTCACCGATAAACAGCTGTCGGTATGGGAAGTGACTACCCATAAATTTCCGTCATTGTCAAACGCTGTTCCTCCCACACGGATATCATTGGTATCGGATGAAGAGTGATGCCGCAGGGTGCTGTTGCTTTCTGTATACCGGCGGAACAAGGTATCATTATAGAACTCCAATAATCCATTTCCCCATGTACCGGCATAATAATGGCTACTGTTGAAGGGATCGATGGAAATGGTCAGAAGGTCGTGATAATTGTATAAAGGAGGATTGGAAGAACCACTGATATTGATCCAGTTGCTATTATCAAAACGGTAAATCTGCGCGGCAGCATATAGAGGCACATACGATGCATCCCTGCCTCCAGGTGCTATAAAAAGATCATTTCCTTTACAGGTCAGACTGAAAGCTTTGGCGGAAAGTGGTCCACTGATATTGATGGGCTGGAATTCACCGGAATTTATATCATGGGAAATCAATCCAGAATAGGTATCAGCGATCCAGAGTATATCATCCTCATCGGTTATTGCATCCAATGGGAAGGGAACTCCAGGGTTATAGGTATAGACTGTAATAACCCGGGATAGCGAAGAATTATATCCAACCACATAGTTGTTATAGCAGACGAGAAGATACTGGTCAGTGGATTCAAGTTTTGTAACCGGGAAAAAGAAATCGGGCAACCATTTGGTCCAGGTGTTGTTGGAAAAATAGTAAATTGAATCTGCTGTTGAACCGATACATTTCTTATTGACCATTACCTTCTCGGCAAAATAGGTAATGGTATTGTATTCCGATGTAGTATCAAGACGGGTATCTTTTTTCCAGGAAGCAAAATTCGCAAGATTCGGATTCTTGTAATAGGCAATATAAAGCCCTTTTTCCGTGGCAGCAAACAAGCTGTCTTTATTATCCTTAACTATACCGAGTACATTCACCTGGCTCCCATCCTTGCCAATATAATAGGTGTCGCGGATCTCCTCTTTGACAATATCCAGTACAACAATACCAAACCCACAGCACAGGTATGCATTTTTCCCAATGAAATAAATGGAGTTAATGGTTTTATTTCCCAGGATTGGTTTTCGCTTTATATCCGAAATATTGATGATGCTGTTGTTTTTAATCAGATCAATATTGGCATTGGAATAGGCAATGACCAGGGTATTGTTTTCCTTGCTATAATTCATGGAACTTATTCCGATATCGGATAGACCATTGATTTTTGTAATCCTCACAATGCTTTTATCCTCTTTGTTGATATAAAAAACAGCATAAGGGGTAGAACAATATGTTTTATCGCCGGCATCAGCAACAGCATTGCACAGGGTGTAGGGAAGTTCATCGCGCCATTGGCCAATAGGAACTTGCTGTCCGAAGAGGTCGATAAATCCAAAAAAAACAAAGGCGCAGGAAAGAAGGTATGAATGAAGTCTCATGAAGTTATTTTTTTCAGAAAAAACAAGGCAATGACCTATTCAGGATTAACTGTTTTTTTGGCTATTTATTGTGAACCATTGGGGATTTCAGATAATCATTCCTGCAGCTACCGTTTCATTGGAGGCTTCATCGATCAGGATAAGACTTCCGGTTATCCTGTTGATGGCGTACGAATCGTACAGTAGGGGTTTGGAAGTGCGGAGCTGTATTCTTGCTATATCATTCATTTTCACCGTCTTAACAGTCGATATTTTTTCCAGTGTGCTGATGTTAAGCACATAATCCACATCCATTACCTGGCAATGGACATCCTTGGTGGTGTGTTTCAGGGCATATTTCCCTTTGATTTGCAATGGTTTTGGATTCATCCAGCAGATCATGGTGGTAATATCACAACCCATATTGGGCAGATCATTTTCAGCAACGATCATATCTCCGCGGCTGATATCGATATCGTCGTTGATCGTCAGGGTTACCGACATGGGAGGATGGGCTTCTGCGACAGGGCCGTTAAAAGTATCGACGGAGGCAATGGAGGAGGGAATTCGTGAAGGAAGTATCATCACGCGATCACCTGGATGAAAGAATCCACCAGCGATTCTTCCTGCGTAGCCCCGGTAATCATGGAATTCGTTTGATTCGGGACGGATCACACATTGTACCGGGAAACGGGGATGGATCATGTCGTGGTCATTGCTGATCGGAATGGTTTCCAAAACCCTGAGAAGGGTTCCTTCCGTGAACCAATCCATTTTTTGTGATGGTGTTACAACGTTATCTCCGTTCAATGCACTGATGGGGATAAAACGCAGATCCTCTCCCGGGAATACCTGGCTGGCAAATACATTGAAATCCTGTTTAATTTTTTCAAAGACCTCCTGCTGATAATCCATCAGGTCCATTTTATTGATACAGATAACAATGTGCGGAATACCAAGCAGGTAAGCGAGGTAGGAATGGCGGTGAGTTTGTTCGGTTACTCCATTGCGGGCATCAATCAGGACAATGGCAGCATTTGCCGTGGAGGCGCCTGTGACCATATTGCGAGTATATTGAATATGGCCGGGGGTGTCGGCAATGATAAATTTCCGGTTAGGGGTAGCAAAGTAACGGTAAGCGACATCGATGGTAATTCCCTGTTCACGCTCGGCCCGAAGGCCATCCGTAAACAAAGCAAGGTTAAGGTGTTCGCTACCTTTCTGAACGCTGGCCCGTCTAACTGCGTCCAGCTGATCTTCGAAGATAGATTTGCTATCGTAAAGCAAGCGACCTATCAGTGTGCTCTTCCCGTCATCCACGCTTCCGGCGGTGGTAAACCGGAGCAGTTCCATGTTAAGATATGCCTTGCTGGAAAATGTTTGCTCCATTAAAAATATCCCTCCTTTTTCCGGTCCTCCATGGCTGCATCTGAACGTTTGTCATCGTAACGTCCACCCCGTTCGGTTACCCGTGTAGCAGCAATTTCCTGGATGATATCTTCCACTGTATCGGCGGTTGAAAGGGTCAGGCCGGTGCAGCTTATATCGCCCACAGTGCGGCAGCGAACACGTTTATATTCTATTCTTTCACCAGGCTTCATCTTCATAAATGGTGCAGCAGCCAACCACACTCCATCCCGGTAAAAGACGTTCCGTTCATGCGTAAAATAGATGCTGGGCAATTCAATGCTTTCGGCAAGAATGTACTGCCATACATCCATCTCGGTCCAATTGCTGATTGGGAATACCCGGAAATGCTCTCCCATGCGTTTTTTACCGTTAAAAATGTACCAGAGTTCAGGCCGTTGATTTTTAGGATCCCATTGCCCGAACTCGTCGCGGTGGGAAAAAAACCTTTCCTTTGCACGAGCTTTTTCTTCATCCCGGCGGGCGCCGCCAATGGCAGCATCAAATTTATTTTTTTCTATGGTGTCAAGCAGTGTGACCGTTTGGAGAACATTCCGGCTGGCATCATAACCATGTTCTTCCACGGCACGGCCGCTATCTATCGATTCCTGGACCGAACCAACAATCAGCCGGGCATTGAATTTATTTATCAGGGTATCGCGGAACAGTAGTGTCTCCGTGAAATTATGACCGGTATCGATGTGCAGCAGTGGGAAAGGAATTTTTGCCGGGTGAAAAGCTTTGCGCGAAAGATGAACCAATACAATAGAATCTTTACCGCCGGAAAATAGCAATACAGGTCGCTCAAATTGAGCAGCTACTTCCCGTAAAATATATATTGCTTCGGACTCCAGTTCCTTCAGGTGAGTCAACTGATAATCACTCATTCGTCCATTCCGCCTCTTAAGATTTGCTGAATATCCTCTTCAGAAATGATTTTTTCTGTGATTCTCTATCATCGGAGTAATACCCATACCCGTATCCATGTCCATACCCGTATCCATATCCATATCCATAGCCGTACCCGTACCCGTACCCGTATCCATATCCATAGCCATAACCGTAGGAATTACGGTTTAACTTGACGTCATTGATAAGTATGGCAAGGTTGGGAATATTCCGCTTTTCCATATCCTGGATAATGGATCCAAAGATCTTTTTATGGGTATAATTCTGACGGACTAGGAAAAGGTTGGCATCGGTATGCTTCATCAGCAGGAATGCATCGGTAACCAACCCCACAGGAGGTGTATCAATAATAATGAAATCGTATATTTCTTTCAGCCGATTAAATAATTCCGTGCATTTTGGTGAAGCGATCAGCTCAGCCGGATTTGGAGGTACTGGTCCAGCCATTATAATGTCGAGATTCTCGATTCCTGAATACTGGATAATATCTTCCAGTTTGCTTTTGTTGATCAGATATGAGCTGATACCTTCGGTATTGCTTAAACCAAAATCCTGGTAAATCTTGGGTTTACGAAGGTCAAACCCCATCAGTAATGTTTTGCGCCC
>Ga0247841_10003324_pt1 | contig 30136 bp, 31 predicted proteins | sample LaCruzMarch2015__2_FD_192410 | JGI IMG/M metagenome (GOLD analysis project Ga0247841, IMG submission 192410) | Freshwater microbial communities from meromictic Lake La Cruz, Castile-La Mancha, Spain - LaCruzMarch2015_18m | ecosystem: Environmental > Aquatic > Freshwater > Lake | place: Spain... | reverse complement strand
GAATGTTTCATCTTCATCTAAACAAGAATAATGTAACCCATAGATACATACCAAAACGCTCAGCTCCCTGGAATGGTAAAGTGGAACGAGCGAACCGATCCATTGACGATGAATATTATCTTAATCCAACGAGACCCTGGAACACATTATCCGCTTATGTGCACTGGTACAACCGCGAACGACCACATTTAGGTAAAGGCATGGCCGGACAAACACCATGGCAAAAATACCTTGGTTTAGCAGTAGAAAAGTGTCACCCTTGAAGGGGAACCGTACATTACCTTGACAAAACCAAAGGATAATGCTTAAATTAACTTGAAAAATGTTTGATCTTTAAAATTCACATAAACACAAACAGGAAAGGGTGAAGACATGCTGATTTTTGTAATCGATCCTGATAGCCACTACTGGAAAAACGAAGCAAATACCTTAGCCAAAAAACTAAAAGCAGAAATACACAAATTCGCATCGATGGGCGAAGCTAAGGACGAGATGCAAAACAAGACAATCATACCCGATTTGATAATTTTCGCACCATTTTTCATGTGGTATTCATTTGCCGAAAAATTCGATTTGCTGGAGGGCCAGCGAAGAACACAAGATGCAATTTCTGAACTGTCACAAAACGGAAAAATTCCAACAGTGCTCATAGAAAATAGCGAAATCGTTGCTGATCGTGAATTGTACAACGAGTTCATCAGCCGATATCCGGTAATTAGCATCCCATTCTTTTATGAGCATCTAGAAAATGCAGTTCAGGAAGCGCTGGCTTCCAAACACTGATACTCGACCCTGCCCAGCCCTACACCCCACTTTAAATAGTGGGGTTTTTTATACTAAAATTTCTTTATTCGAAGGAAAAGCCACAGCCTGACGGATATCCGGCTCCCCTTTTAACCACTGAATTACCCGCGCCATACCAAAACCGCAGCCAGCATGTGGCACCGCACCATTTGTTTCCACTTGATTAATATACCATTCAAAATCTTCCATGTTGCCTCCGCGTTCTACCAATCGCTTAAACATTCGTGAATTTTCCAAGCGAGTACGCAGTAGATCTGCTTCATGAGCGCGCGCCGCTGACCCCACTGCTTCACCGCCAAAAGGCAAGATCAAATCAGCGGATAAAACTCGTCCGGGATTGGCGGCATCTGGCAACATGTTGAAAAATTTTTCCACTTCAATCTCTTTTTCAAATTTCCACATCGGATCAGGAAAGCGTGTTATGAACAAAGGCTGGTTGTTATTGTCCTTTACTAATATGCCCTCTTGTGATGAAGAGATATCATCTCCCCATTCAATTTTTTCACCAAGATTTTTTAATTTTTCAATCGCCTGATCATAAGTTATTTTGGTAAATATTTTTGGACATGTAGCTAACCTACTGACCGTTTCGTTTGATAGTCCATAAGCCTCAACTGCTTTGGGATCTTGCGCAACTATTTGCGCAACATGATAAAGCATGCCCTCAATATATTGTAGCAGTTGATCAAACCCGCCCGGATGTTCAATTTCTATCATTAAAAATTCAGTCAAATGACGGCCGTCAACTTTTGGTTCAGCGCGAAAACTAGGGCCCACACAATACACACACCCCAGCTTTGGCACTAGGGCCTCTAAATAAAGTTGCCCGGTTTGGGCTAAATAACTTTTATTTCCACTAAACCAACGGTCATCTTGATCTGACGAAACCTCAAATAGAGTGTTGATATTTTCACAAGCGCCCGAAGCTCTAACAATACGCGGAGTGACAATTTCCGTATAATCATTTTGAGTTAAATATTCTCGCGCTCCTTGCAAAACACGATCAGTTAATTTTATTATTGTTTTTTCCATAGTTTTTTAGTTAAATTAATTTTTTAAAAAACAGACGACTGTTCGTCGCCATGATATTGAAAATATTTTAAATCATAATTTTAAAATTAAAAAAATCCTCCGAGGGAACGGAGGATTTATGAAATTAATAGTGATAAAAAAAATTTCCCAATAGGGAAATTCACATCTTTTTCTTTTTCGCGGCTTCAATTTTCTGTACCTTTTATTTTGCATACTAGCAAGTAGTATACTACTATCTAAAAACCGTGTCAAGCATAAGCTATATACGCCAAAAGTGGCCCGTTCCTGGCAATCGCCTAATGAGAGATAATATAAAAAATATACTACAGACTATTGACTTTTATATTTTAGCTGTTAGTATTACAACAAGAAAGAGGGTGGCTGATTTACCAAAATTAGCCAATGGGAATTGTACATTTACTTAGGAGAGGAGGAACACAGATGGACCCAAAGGAACGGATCATTGTTGCTCTGGATGTGAGCGATCTTGACAAGGCCGAAACTCTAGTGGAATCGCTGGCGCCGTATGTCAACTGCTTCAAGATCGGCCTTCAGCTGATGACAGCAGTCGGCACACCAAAAGCCGTGGAGTTCGTGCACGGACTCGGTGGTAAGGTATTCCTGGACGGCAAGTTCTGCGACATCCCGAACACGGTTGGTGGCGCGGCCAAAGCCGCAGCCAAACTCGGCGTGAAAATGTTCAACGTGCACGCGAGTTGCGGCGTTGAAGCAATGCGCAATGCCGTAGAAAACAGACAGAGCTCTCTTGTGTTGGCAGTAACCATTCTCACTTCACTCGACGAAGACAATTGCCATCTCATCTTCGGCGACCCGGTCAAAGCCAAGGTACTACAGTTCGCACGCGACGCAAAGTTCGCTGGTTGCGACGGCATCATCTCCTCGCCCAAAGAACTGGACTTTCTCGGCAAGCAGATAGGCTTCGGCAACATGTTTATGAAGGTGACGCCAGGTGTGCGTCCGGAGTGGGCTGCTGTTGGAGACCAGAAGCGCGTGATGACCCCCGGAGAAGCAATCAAAGCCGGAGCTGACATGCTCGTCATCGGACGTCCGATCACTAACCCGCCCAAGGAAGTGGGCACGCCGGTGGATGCAGTAAAACGCATTCTCGACGAAATCGCGGCTATAGCCGCGTGAAAGGAGAACTACTGTGATGGTCTACCGCGATAATGTTCTGGATATTTTATCCAAACACAAAGCCATTATCACCGACACTCATGTGGTCTACACTTCGGGGAAACATGGCGATGCCTACGTAAACAAAGACGCCATCTACCCTCACACCTATGACGTCTCGTGGCTGTGCTCACTTCTCGCCGATCATTTCAAAGGCGGCGGATTTTCAAAACCTTATGCCGTAATCGCACCGGCAGTCGGTGGGGTCATCCTTTCACAGTGGACCGCCCACCACCTGAAAGAAACACTCGCTCTTTACGCCGAAAAGGCACCCGATGGTGAATCGTTCATCATCAAGCGCGGCTACGACAAGCTCATCAAAGGGCGTTCAATACTTGTCGTCGAGGATGTACTCACTACTGGCGGTTCGGTCAAAAAAGTTGTGGAAGCAGTACGTGCTTGCAATGGTAGTGTCATTGGTGTCGGCGCCCTGTGTAACCGCGGTGGCATCAAGGCCGAAAACATCGGGAATGTTCCCGAGCTCTACACGCTCCTCGACATTCCGCTTACAGCATACGAAGAAGCTGACTGCCCGCTGTGTAAGGCGGGCGTGCCAATCAATATCGCTGTAGGCAAGGGCCGGGAGTTTCTCGCTCGCAAACAAGAAGGGTAACAAGTTCGAATAACAACTTAAAAGCGGCGCTCACCAACTGATGGGGCCGCTTCTTTATTTTGGACTTAACATTGTGAGCTGTATATATGAACAAGTCAGAACTTATTTTTACGAAAAATACCATTAACGCTACGGGCAGGCAAAAAGGAAGGGGGTCAGGGGGAGGGAATTTTTGCCTGCCCTCGATTCGCCAGCCACTTTCCCGCCAGGGGGTGTTTTTTCGTGCCAGCTTTGCTGGCGCGCCGCCGCTAAAATTTTACAATGTCAATTCGCTTCTATAAAATTTATTAACTTTTCATCAATAATATCTAATGTACCATTGTGATTATAATATTTTTGAACAAAACCAACGCCATAACAAAAAATATCCGTTTCCTCGTCTGGTAAAGCAAAATACTCAACTTCAAAACAATTACTATTTTTTTGTCCAAAAATATTTAACGAAACTTTGTTATTTATATACCAAACATACATTTTGTCGTCGATACCCATCTCTACTCTATTTTTATAACTCTCGCTATCCATCACTGTTTGTACTACCAAAGGAAATTCTAAATAGGTTTCTTTGCAATCAATATCATCACAAATTTTATTCCCGTTAATATATAACAAGTCCTCGTGGCAATTACCTGGAAATGTAACATTTTGCTTTCCTTTACAATGATCGATACTAACAACGAATGTGCTATCGCGTTGTTTGATGTATTTTACGACTTCTGTAAAATCTGACGAACCTTGTATTGTCTTACTGCTAATTATGGTTTTTTCTTGCCCACCATATTCCCATTTATTACCGACAGACAAAGGGTAATATTTATAGATCTCATCAGATACTCGCGACACATCTAACCACGTGCCATCGTTATAATTTTGATTATTTAATTGAACTTTTAATATGTTACTTTTTATTTCTCCGACTTTCACAATCTCTGCTTGAGCCAAATTATTGTCTCTTGGATAGAAAAAATAAAATAAAACACCAACTACGGTAATAATTCCTAAACAAAATATGAAATATTTAATATTATTTATATTCATAAATATTGTCAATTCTCTATAACTGTATAAAGCGCCCACAATACAGAGTCAAGCAACTTCGTATCAGAAATAAACTTATCTTGCCAATTAAATTTATCACACTCAGCCTTACTTTGTAAATCTTGTCTAATATTTTTTAAATAATTTCTAATATGAGCATCTGACAATAGGGTATTAAAATCGTCTTTCAACTCTTGGTAAATACCAATACGATTGTCGATCCTTTCCTCCAATGTAGCATAGTACATCTGGGGACGCAACTTAAGTAGACGGGCGATATTCCTATCGTAAATTGGTAAATCATTGTTAACAGTGTGTATCAGCTTCGACCCAAAACTTAGAAATAACCTGTGGCTTTCTTTATATCCTGGCACTTCATACAATATATACAAAATTTGTCGCAGGTCATTTACTTTTGATGAAAGTAGTTCAAAAAATTTTTCTTTTTGCAATGAGTCCATACCGCCCGGACCATTTAAAATATAGAATCCGCAAAATACACTTTCAAATTTTTTATCTAAATTACCATTCAAAAAGTTATCTCTAATGAAAAAGTAATTTCTAAAATGCTGCCAGTTGCCACCACACAATACATTAATAATTTTAGACTTATCCTGTGATAAATAATTTAAAATTTTTTCAATCTCCATAAATTAAAGTAAAATTTTATCCCTTACGAAAAATCCTATACAAGATGTTTTTTTATTCCGGCTTTTCCGGCACGCCGCCACGCGATCTAAATATAACCTATTCGTTTATTGAGATATTGTCGTTTTTGCGTAACAAATATCTAAATCGTCTTCACATTCGCCTTTAATTTGATTGTCAAAAATCGAAAAGAAACTGGCATTAGATAAATCAAAGCCAAATATACTTGTCTGACCAAAAGGCATTCTAAAAAACAAACGATTGCTCTTCACAAAAAAATCCTCTGGTTTTAAATCCTCATTATATGTGACAGTGTTGTCGTCCAGTCTCCTATTATAATTTTTTCCGATATTGAGTGCCTTACCTAATTTCAATATACCATTTCGATAAATCATTGGCTGTATGGTGCCACAACAACTTACTCCGCCATCCCACCCTTTAATAATAAAATAACTAGCATCATCATAATCAAACTTAAACACGTTTCTTAAATCTCTATAAACTACTTGTGATTGAACCAATATATTCTTTTTATAAATATCTACGCCATATTTCGTTTCACTCCCATCTTCTTGTGCTGGCAAATTATTATCATTTTCCCATGTAAAAGCTGTAAATACTATTTTATAATCATCCAATAATAAAATTGAACTAGTTGACAATTCCTGTGCATCCTGCGAATAGTAGTGTCCTTTAATAATTTCGAGCTTGCTAAACGGAATAGTATATTCTTGCTCATAAAGTTTCGCCACATGTTTGTATGTTGTCCAATTTTGAGCATAATAATTCGGCGCCTTTACATAATCAAAAGTAAAATATACAAAAATAAATGAAATCACCAATATAAAAATCACTATTAGCCACGCACGAGGAATAATGGGATTAAAAAATTTAATTCTTTTCATAAATTCAAATTTTACTATTTACCGCTTTTATATACGCGCAATAATCGCAATCCGAACCTGCTTTTGGGATATTATTACCATTCAAACATTTGTGCGCATCCACAACCGCTTTTTCTATCCATGAATCATCACCCTTATATGGAATCAAAGTAATATCAAATTCCAGTTTAGCGTCAAACGCCTCGCGATCAGTTTGGCCATTACAATATACAAAATAACCTATATCTGACACTTTATAACCATTTTGACGCAACAACCACTGGTATACCTCCATTTGGCGTTTGTAACCGTCCTGCCAATCTTTATTAAGCTCGGTGATGTCCTCGTCTTTGGCCGTGGACTTATAATCTACCACAATATACTCCCCTTTTGAATTTTGCCACAAATCATCAATCGCGCCGGTAATAATCAAATTGGTTGGCTCGTGTAGATATTGTATACCTTTAAAATTTTCCCGCCAAATATCTAAATCTTTGTGCGCGATTGGCACTGCGTCAACGCCGTAGTGGGTTATCAAAGGATGCGCCTGCTTTTTAGCGCGGTGGATATCAAATTCCTTTTTGAGTAATTTATCAACTGCCGAATTAAGTGCAAACGGAAATCCTGGTGGACGGCCCACACCCAAACGACGATCCAAATAAAAACAACGGGGACATTCTAAAAATAAATCTATCTTTGAACGCGATAATTTAAACGCCTCATCAGATTTTGGATCGTATAAATTTTTTATACGTTGTGGAGTGTAATATTCAGACATAAAAAATTACGTATTTAATTACTCATCTTTTTAATTATAAAAATAAATACAGGCAAACTCCTCATCTGCCATATCTTCATCTGCGCAAAAATAATAATTATCCAGACCATCACTATAACCCGTCTTTATTTCTTTAGTAAAGAAAACAGAAAGAAGCAATGGGTGGCTATATTTTTTATTTTTTAACTCATATAGTGTCTTTGTCTTAACAAAATCAGTATTTATAATACCTGAGGAGTTAAACAGGGAATCAAAAGTTGGATCTGGTGTATAGCCATATTTTTCTTCATCTTTTTTTTCATGAAGTATTGTTTCTATGGCTTTTTGCGCCCATTTTTGTGTTTCTGGGTCGGCACATAACACAATTTTAATATCTTTACTTTCACCATTAACAATGCGGTTAATTTCCTCCTCTGTTTTTTCCTTTCTATTCAAAAAAATAAAACTTTCCATATATTTTTTATAACATTTTAAAATTTTTCGCATTTTTACTCTTGTGGATAACTTTCGTGGTATTTTAAAATTTAGCTTATATTAGCCAAATCATAGTCACTTGACATAGACCAAATAGTCATATATTATACATAACATGACTAAAATTATCACAAAAAGACAACTCGACGCCCTCAATTTGATATATCAAAATATCAACACTTCTGGTTTTCCGCCCAGTATGGCGGAAATGAGAGATGCATTAAGTGTAACATCAAATCAATCGATCATCAACCTCTTAAAAGCACTAGAGGAAAAAGGGTGCATAAAACGTGAAGAAGGGCTCGCTCGTGGATTAAAAATTCTACCAAAAGGATATAATGCTTTAAACGTTGACCCAATAGCTCCGGTCGTCGGTGAAAGTTCATGCGGCCCATTTATAGAAGCCACCCAAGAAATTGGCAATTGGACTACTCTGCCAGGCGTCGCAAACGAAGTGAAAGAATCACAAGATAAAATATTCGCAATCCAAGTACATGGCGACAGTATGATCAATGCCGGTATTTATGACGGGGACATGTTGTTAGTAAAACAATCACGCGAATTTAAAAATGGAGACATTGTGGTCGCGCGTAGTGATGATGGCACTACCGTCAAAAGATTTGTTGCTGAAAACAAACGTGCTTATCTCAAACCGGAAAATCCGGCTTATAAAAATATCCCAATTTTTGAAGAAACATATTTTGATGGCAAAGTTATCGCCAATTTAAGTACTTTAAAAAGATTATATGGACCAAAAAATTAACAGTGCAATATTAAATAAAATTTTTCGCGATTCCGGCGCACAATATGGCCTAAAAGAGTTTGAAAATATCAAACCGGTGGAAGTTTTAGATATTTTTGAAAAAGAAAAAGGCAAATTTTATATTAAATGTCTCAAACGCGACAAAGATATTTTATTATTTAGCCAAGAAAAAAATTTATCCAAGCCCGAGGAAGTTATTCGCCAATTATGGCTTTTTAAATTAACAAAATACTATAACTACCCACTTGATCGTATTGATTTGGAAAAAGATATTCGTTTTGGACATGAAATCCACGCCAAGGCAGCGGATATTATTATTTATCGCGATGATAAAGAAACTCCGCTCATTATAATTGAAACTAAAAACCCGACCGTAGAAAAAGGGTTGGACCAATTAAAAACATACATTAACTCCGAAGGCGCGCCCATTGGCGTGTGGAGTAATGGTGTAGAAAAAGTCGTGTTATATCGCCCGTATCCCCGGGAATTTCAAACCTTGCGTGACTTACCACGCGTGGATCAAACCATTGAAGATGTTTTGGAAGAAAAACTAACGCTTGACGATTTACACAAAGATTATGATTTGGTAAAAATTCTCAAAATTTTAGAAGAATTAGTTTTAGCCAGTGCGGGCGTAGATTCATTCAATGAAATATTTAAACTTATTTACGCCAAATTATTTGACGAAAAAGAGGCGCGCAAACGAAAAGATAACGAGGTATATTTCCGACAGTCAAAAGATCCAAAAATTACTCTTGATGTAATTAACAAACTTTTTCAAAATGCTTGCCAAGAATGGCCAGGAATATTTAATAGTCATGAAAAAATAGAACTTACCCCAAATCACCTTGCAGTTTGTGTAGACGAATTTTCAAAAATAAGATTATTGGATGCTAATTTGGAAGTGATTGACGCCGCCTTTGAGTATTTATTACCTGATGTGGCTAAAGGTAAACGAGGGCAATATTTTACCCCGCGCCATGTAATAGATATGGCAGTAAAAATGCTCAATCCTAAGGATAACGAATACATCATTGATCCAGCTTGCGGAAGCGGTGGATTTCTTATCCACGCTATGCGTTATGTGTGGAATAATAATTTAAAACATGCCGATAAACAAGCTAAAACCGACTACGCCCGCAAATATATCTACGGCATAGATTTTGATGATAAACCAGTAAAAATCGCTCGCGCCATGATGCTTATTGCCGGCGATGGTAAATCACACATTTTAAAATTAAATTCACTAAATACCAAGGAATGGCAAGGTGATGAAAGTGAAAAAGAACGAGCGCGCGCCGAATTACGCGATCGATTGCACAAATTTGATGATTACGACAAAGATAAAAACAACAAGGACAATTTTAAATATTTTGATTTTGATATTTTATTATCAAACCCGCCCTTTGCTGGTGAAATTCATGAAACTCCACTGCTCAAAGAGTACGAATTGGCAAAAAACGATAAAGGCAAGCTACGCAATAAAATGGAACGACATATTTTGTTTATTGAACGCTCGCTCGATTTAGTTAAACCGGGAGGTCGTATGGCGATTGTTTTACCACAAGGCGTGTTTAATAATAGTAATATGGAATATGTGCGCGATTATTTATTAGATAAAGCCCGCATCTTGGCGGTGGTTGGTTTGGAAGTAAACACCTTTAAGCCACACACTGGTACTAAAACTAGCGTGATATTTTTACAAAAATGGGGAGAAAAAGAAAACAAACCAAAGGACTATCCGATTTTTATGGCCGTATCCAAAAAATCTGGAAAAGATAATTCTGGTGATTATGTTTATCGCAAGGATAAAGAAGGTAATTTGATGTTTGATGAGCAGGGTAAAAAAATATTGGAGCATGATCTGGATGAAATCGCGGAGGAGTATTTAAAATTTAAACAAAAAAATTTATCCAATCAATAGGTATGTTTAAAATTTTTAATCGTAAAACAAAAGATTTAAAATTAAGTGATTATAAAAGCATTTGGACAAAATTTTCATTTTTGGATGAGAGTGGAAGTTTGCATGATGCCCAAACTCCATTTTTTACCGTCGGAGTTATTAAATGCTCCCAACCGTACTATTTAGGCAATCTTTTGTTGTATGAAAGAAATAAAAAAAATTTTCATGACGAATTGAAATTTAATAAATTATCAAAATTAAATATTGAATTTGCCAAAATAGCGATTAACTCCTTCTTAAACACGCACAGCATCCAGTTTTATTCTTATTCCGTAGATAAGGATGGTGATTATTATAAACGTCAATTTAACGCCAATCCATGGATCGCGTATGAACAATTATCTATCCGTTTGATAGAAGCGGCTTTAGCAGATAATGAAATTTTAATCATTGTCGCGGACCACGTGACAACACCTGCTGAAATTAAATATGAAGTAAGCGTAAAAAAGAAAATAAACGACAACCATAAATGTTTGACCGTTGCCGGTGTATGTCGTATTGATTCTAAAGCTAACGACTTATTACAAGTGGTGGATTTGATGATTGGGGCAATAAATTATGATCTTAAACTTGGTTTGGGTTTAGTAAAAGGTGATAGAAATAAAATTGAATTTTTAAATTATTTTAAACAATGTTTGGGAGTTAAAAATTTTATTGACGGATTTAGAAATTTTAAATTTAATATTTTTGTCGACAAAGACGCTAAACAAAGATTACCATTAAATTTTAATACAAAATGAAAAAAGGCCATCGTCCTAACGGTCGACGCCTTTTCCCGATATTCCGAAGTTATTATAACACAATCATATCATTATGTAAATGGTGTCAAGATAAGGGTGTGGATAAGTAAAAATATAAAAAATTATGAATTTTTCAATAATACAAAAATTGCAACTTGAAGGCGCAAAACGATTGGATGCTGAATATTATCAGCCGGAGTATTTACGAAATGATGAACTGTTAAGTAAATTTGAGATAAACAAAATTGGCGAAATAGCCGACGTTGTCTTCGGTACGACTCCAAAAGGTGCATCTTTTATCGAAAATGGCGTCCCATTTATAAGATCACAAAATTTTGAGAATTCTTTGATTAATTTTCCAGAGATAGTTTATTGTTCTAATGATTTTCATAAAAACAATTTAAAATCAGAAGTTAAACCCGGGGATATTCTATTCGCCGCAGTCGGCGCCACAATCGGTGAGTTGGCCATAATACAACCGTCTTTAACACAAGGAAATATCAATCAAAACATAGGTAAAATCAGAATAACTGATAGTGGCTATAATCCTTACTTTATTTGGTTGTTCTTCGTCTCTAAAATTGGACAGAGGCAAATTAGTCGTTTGACGACTGGCAATGCCCAATCATATTTGAATACCGAACAAATAAAATCCTTTACTGCGCCAAAAATTACAGACAATGGCTTGTCAAAAAGATATTATTTAGAAATTTGTAAATATTTTGACCATGCTACGCAATTTTATAATCAAGCAAAAAAAATATTTTCAGAAGAATTAGGATTGGACAATATTGAAAATGATAATTTTTTGTCCGTCGTTATTAATTTATCCGAAGTGCAAGCGGGCAATAGATTTGATGCAGAATATTTTAATTCACCATGTAATAAGATACTGGCGCAAGTAATGAAAAATAAAACCACTAAATTGGGCGACTTGATGGAATTAACCAAAGGCATAGAGCCAGGGGCAGGCGCCTATCAAGACAAAGGGAAATTATTTATTCGCGTCAGTAGTATTTCCAAGGATGGCATAATAGACAAAGACCAAAAGTATTTGAGTGATGATTTGTATAATGAATATAAAAAAGATTACCAGCCACAGGTTGGCGATATACTTTTAACAAAAGATGCTTCAATTGGTGTTGCTTGTGTGGTACGCGAACAAGTTGAGGGAATTGTGGCTGGTGGCGTTTTACGGTTGAAATTAAAAGAAAAAATGAACCCGGAATATTTAGCTTTGGTTTTAAACTCTGTTGTTGGGCGTTTGCAGGCCGAGCGTGACGCCGGCGGTTCAATAATCGCTCACTGGAAACCAGAACAAATAAAAAATTTAATTGTTCCTATTTTGCCGACCTCAACTCAAGAAAAAATTGCGGACATGGTCGTTAAATCGCACGAGGCTCGCAAAAAGGCGAAAGAATTATTAGAGGAGGCAAAATTAAAGGTCGAGGATATAATAGAGAAAGGTGTTAGTAATTAATAATTTTTTATATGTCACATTTAGAAGGTTGGGCATTGATTCAGGCTATCGAAATCGCCAAGGCTCATGCTGCTAGTGGAAATATACGTCCTGTCGAGGATGTAATAAAAGAAACATGCCAAACAATAAAAGAATTAGACAAATAAAGGTCGACAAAATTATAAACAATAAATCGTATACTATGGCATTAACTAGTAAACGAGTGGCAAAATTAGCATCGCGATTGATGAAAAAAAATCTTTCACGAAAGAAAGAAAAGTCAGTCGCAGGCAGTGCTCTCCGTCAAGCTCGTCGAAAACACAAAAAATAATTTGAAGTAGGTAGAGCGAGCGGGATGGAGGAGTGCCAAGATTCGAGTAGGTTGGTAATTACGAAAGCCCAACCCAACCGCGACCGAAATAATTATTTCCAAAACCTCGCTATCAAGTGGGGTTTTGTTTTCTAAAATAGGGAGTTCCGTTGCGCGCGCACGGGCGGGCGGGGCAAGCGCAAATCGTTCCGGCGGCGCATTCGCGCGAGCGAATACGAAAAAACACCCCCTGGCGGGAAAGTGGCTGGCGAATCGAGGGCAGGCAAAAATTCCCTTCCCCTGACCCCCTTCCTTTTTGCCTGCCCGTAGCGTTAATGGTATTTTTCGTAAAAATAAGTTCTGACTTGTTCATATATACAGCTCATTAGAGTAAACCCTCGATTTTCGCCAACGATTTCGTACGGTTTTTCCCACAACCACGCCACTTTTTGCCCCGCGAGGCGGAAGTCCGGCACGCGTAGCGTGCGTGCCGAATAGGCACAGCCGATTTTTTGCCCGCTGTTAAGCGGCTTCCAAATTTTCACACAAAAAAAACGACAATAACCCAAAAGCGATAAGATAAATAATTTTTTAACAATATGAAATATTTTCTCTACGCGCGCAAGTCCACGGACGAGGATGATCGCCAAGTTTTATCCATTGAATCCCAAATCACGGAATTGCGGGAATTTGGCGAAAAAGAAAAACTGGAAATAGTAGATGAATTTATTGAAAGCAAAACAGCTAAAATTCCAGGCCGACCAGTATTTAATAAAATGATGGAAGAAATAGAAAATAATGACGGCTATGGAATTTTAGCGTGGCACCCAGATAGGTTAGCCCGCAATTCCGTGGATGGTGGAAAAATTATTTATCTGGTGGATATCGGAAAAATTTTAGGGCTTAAATTCCCTACTTTTTGGTTTGATAGCACCCCACAAGGCAAATTCATGTTAAATATCGCTTTTGGACAATCAAAGTATTATATAGACAATTTAAGCGAAAATATTAAGCGCGGACTACGCCAAAAGCTACGACGCGGTGAAATGCCCGGCAAAGCTCCAACTGGCTATCTGAATGAGCTACGCCATCATACCATAGTCAAAGACCCAGCCCGCGCGCCCCTGGTAGCCAAACTATTCAAAGAGTATGCCACGGGAAAATATACTTTGATGGGTATTGAAGAATTGTCGTTTTCTTTTGGCTTAGTTAGCCAGCGAACTAATGGACCAATAAAATTTTCCAAACTGCAAGAAATGTTAAAAAATCCATTTTACTATGGCGTATTTATCTATAACAGCGAAATGTACCAAGGCGTTCACGAGCCAATTATTTCCAAGCAACTTTTTGATAGAGTACAAACCGTAATGCGCGGCAGAGCCAAACCGCGTAAACAGAAAAAGATCATTGATTTTGCTTTTCGTGGAATCATGACTTGCGGTGAATGCGGCCGCGCCATAACTTCAGAAAAGAAAATTAAACCATCCGGCAAAATGTATGTTTATTATCGCTGTACCAAAAAGCGCCGCATTTGTAGTCAAAAATATATTGAAGAAAAAGAATTGGTAAAGCAAATCAATGAACAGTTACAAAAAGTTGCTATAGACGACATAACCAAAGATGATTTTTTGCGGCAGTGGGAAAAAGAGAATGCCGAGTATGCTACCAAACACAGCACGGATAAAAGCAAGTTAAAAACAGAACTAAAAACACTGGAAGAAAAACAAATAACTTTGCTTGATACATATTTAGATCATACTATTACAAACGAAGAATACACCGCCGCCAAACAAAAAATCATCAACCGGAAAGTTGAGATAAGTGAGAGTTTGAAGAATAAGGGAAATAATTGGCTCGGACTCTTTCGTGATTGGATTTTAATGGCTAACCAAGCCAAAAATATCGCGGTTAGCGAAAATTTGGAAGAGAAGCGAAGCTTCTTGCAAAAAATCGGCTCGGACTTCCGCCTCGCGGGGCAAAAAGTGGCGTGGTTGTGGGAAAAACCGTACGAAATCGTTGGCGAAAATCGAGGGTTTACTCTAATGAGCGGGTAAGGGGAGTCGAACCCCTGTCACGAGTTTGGAAAACTCGGATAATAGCCGTTATATGATACCCGCAAGTGAGGAACAAAATGTAAAAATAAATTTTTACATTTTTTCCGAACGCCGCGGGTATACCGAAGGTATAACCGCGAGCATAGATTGTAAACATTTTATCCCAAAAAACCCAAAAAGTCAACACGTGCCCCCAGCATGAATTGAACACACATTTTGCCCTTAGGACGGGCCTGTTCTATCCGTTGAACTATGGGGGCGTGATGCGCTCATTGTAAACAAAAAATTGCGCTTCGTCAACTTTCACCAATTGCCAATCCCGCCAAAATAAGCTAAAATACCCTTACTTTAATTTTATCTATGCAAACATTTTCCATCTTAGTTTTAATCATTTTCACTGTCGGACTAGCTGTTATAATTGCCCTACTTTTACGCCAAAAACAAGCACCGCAAAGCGACCTTTTTTTAATGCTCCAAAACCAAATTCAAGACCTCAATAAAACCATAGAACAAAAAATTAGCGAAGCCAACCGCATGGCCAATGAAACCCAGGCAAACATGCACAAAACCATGCAAACGCAATTTGGCCAAAGTACAAAAATCATTACCGACGTCACCGAACGACTCACCAAATTAGACGAAACCAACAAACAAATCTTAAATTTTTCCGATCAATTATCCAGTTTGGAAGAAACTTTGCAAAACCCCAAACACCGTGGTATTTTGGGTGAATATTATTTGGAAAATGTTTTAAAAAATGTCTTACCACCCGGCAGTTATGAAATGCAATATAAATTTAAAGACGGCGATATTGTAGACGCGGTAGTTTTTGTAAAAGAAAAAATCATACCAATTGACTCTAAATTCTCTTTGGAAAATTACAATCGCATTGTAAACGAAAAAGATCCAACCCAACGCGAAGAATTAGAAAAGGCATTCAAAAATGATTTAAAAAATCGCATTGACGAAACATCAAAATACATCAAACCCAAAGAAGGGACAATGGATTTCGCTTTTATGTTTATTCCAGCTGAAGGTATATATTACGACTTACTCATCAACAAAGTCGGCGCGGTAAAAATAAACACCCAAGATTTAATTGAATACGCTTTTAAACAAAAGCATGTTATTATCGTCTCCCCCACTTCATTTTTGGCTTATTTACAAACGGTTTTACAAGGTTTGCGTGCTTTGCAAATTGAAGAAGGCGCTAAAGAAATCCGTGAACGCGTGGAGCAATTAGGCAAACACATTTTGGCCTATGATGAGTATTTTAAAAAACTCGGAAATAATCTGGCCACCACGGTAAATTCCTACAACACCGCTTACAAAGAATTAAATAAAATTGATAAAGATGTGGTCAAAATCGCTGACAGTGAAAAAGGGATAGAGCCATTGCTTTTGGATAAACCGAATTTAGATGAGTAGTATTGACAAACAGCCATAATTTTGTTATTATATCCCCGCTCTCAATTTTTATTAAACACTAAACATTATGCCGAATAAATCAGCAGCCAAAAAGGCGTTACGTCAAATGAAAGGGCGGATGGAATTAAATCAAGCCTACAAAGAAAAATTCCGCGGTGCTATTAAAAAAGCCGCTCGTGCAACAAGTTTTGATGAAGCGAAAAATCTCGTCATCGCCGCACAAAAGGCATTGGATAAAGCCGCCAAACACGGTACAATCAAAAAAAATACCGCTGCCCGCCGCTTGTCCCGCCTGATGAAAAAAGTGAATAAACTTGCGAAAAAATCATAAATAAACTAAAATAAACTTCAGCTGAAACTGGAGTTTATTTATTTATTTAATAACAATAATATGATAAAACAAGAGGGTGGTACTCCGCCGCCAAATATGGACAATGGCAAGAAAAAAAATGGCAATGGCAACGGAAACGGCAAAGATCAACTCGCTGCCAAACGTGAAGAAGCGCAATTAAAACGAATGAACGAAAGAATCGAAAAGCGTTTTGAAGAAAAACTAGCTAATATACATAGCAGGGAAGGTTTAACCACATCTGAAAAAAATCGAATGATGGAAAGCTTAGGACGACAAATGGTATCTGCTAGTGAAATGTTTGAAGAAATAAAAGAAGAGATGCTGCGCGTACAATCAGAGCATGAAAACGATCCAGTCTCTGGACTTATTCGCCAACCAGCTTTGATTGAATTTTACGAACTAGCCTTAAAAGGTTTATTGGGAGACGAACAAATGGTGGTTGTAGCTTTTGATTTGGATAAATTTAAAACTATTAATGATGCTATTGGCCACGTAGAAGCTGATAAATTACTTAGAAAGATTGGCGACATATTAAACGAAAATTTGCGCCCTGATGACCGTGCCTGTCGTATTGGTGGAGATGAATTTGTATTCTTTTTGAACCACATGCATACATTTGGCGATAAACAGAAAGAAATTGATGAGGTTTTAAATGTACTTACTCGTTTGGTTGAAATTTTAGACAAAGAGGCAATCTGGACAGACACTAGTGGCGCTGAGCACCATATCACCTTAAGTGCCGGCTGTTCCTTTGTACGGAACGATCAAAAACCATATTTTGAAAGGCCACGCGAACAAGCTGATCAAGCCGCACTCGGTTCGAAAGGTGCTGGACGCAATCATTTAACTTTCAAACAAGCAAAAGATCAGTATGTAACTTTCCGCTTTAACCCGGAACGCACAGCTACAACTGACAAAACTCCTGGTTACCAACTTGATAAGGTGATAAATATCCAAGAGGCATTGCGTAGCCGTCGTGCTTGCGAATCCGAATTAGAAGGATCAACTCAACGAGTAGTAGAAGAAATTGAAAACTTCATGCGCAATGCTAATAACGAAGACAAAACTGCTTTAGAAAACTTAACTGGTATTGAAACCCTATCAGAAATACCTTTAAAAAAATTAAAAGAGATAGTAAAAGATTTCCAAAATACTGATTGGAAAAAATTAACTTTTGAAGCAATAGTAGATTTGTTGTATATTGTCAGAACAGCCAAAGGTTAAACTCCACCAACAAACAAATCCATAAGCACAGACTGGTCCGCAAAGCCAGTCTTTGTTTTTATATCAATATCTAACAGTTTTCGGTAAATCTCCTGCAATTGCGCCAGGGTGTATTTTTTAATAACTGGAAGATTTTTTTTCACTACAAACGGATGCAATTTTAATTTTTTAGCCATTTCATCGCTTTTTAAATCTTCACGTTCATGTAGATCGCGCATGGAAACCAAAACTCGAAACTGCCATAACACTGCCCCAAAAATTTTCGGATCTTCTACCCCCAATTTACGCTGGTCATCTAATAATTTTAAGGCGCGTTTATGATTGCCGGCGATAATCGCATCGGTTAAATTAAAAACATTATCATCTAATTTTTCTTCTAAAAATAATTGTACATCGGCCAGTTCTATTTCTGCGCCAGGTTTATATGCCGCCAGTTGATCTAACAAACTATTAAGATGCCAAATATCCGCCCCAACATTGTCGCACAAATACTGCAGCGCCAGCCGGCTAATTTTACCACCACGATTTTTTAATTCACTCCCCGCCCAAGTAATTAGTTTTTCTCCACGCAAAAGTTCAAATTCTTTGGCGTATTTTTCTTTTTTTAAAATTTCATCTAATAATTTGGCTTCTTTAACTTTTGACAATACATCGGCTTGATAAAAAACTACCACAGTTGAATCAGAAATTTTACCTTTTTCAATCCGCTCAATCAAATCAGCTAGCATAGTTTTATCTGATGACGACAGAACATTTTCCACCACCACCATCCGTTTTTCTGCTAAAAACGGTGCAGAAGAAATTTCCGATAAAATCTTGCCCGACTCGGATTTTACACCATCAACAAATACAACATTATACCCTTGCGGATCGCGGGCTGTTTTGAACTTGACCACCTGTTCTTTGAAGTATTGACGGGAGCGAAAAGTGTCTTCGCCGTAGATAAAAATCACCATAAAATACAGTTGACGACTTTTTAGATAGTACTATAATACCTAGTTAGAAGGTTCGTGTCAAAAACTAACCAAAAGGGGGCCCGACATGTTCAAGGTAATCTTGGCTATTGTGTGTTGTGTTGTGTTTGTGATAACTAACGTTTCCTATGGGATAGCGAATACCTACCCCAAACCAGACGCGAATGTACATGTGGCAACCAATTTGCTCTGCCCCAACCTCACTTTAGATCTGCCATATTGGCACATTGTTAAAAGGGTAGACACGGAATTGCCAGGATTATACCAACACATGGAACTTCATGCTATCTATGCACTCCCAATAGGATATGACAGCTATTGGACAGACGAAAGAATGATAGATAGTAATTGGTTTGCAACTATCCCTCTGCCAGCACCTTCATTTGGGCTATTTTATCAGGCCAACCAGGTTTTCTCTATTGACTTGTCTCTGATAGCTCCAATAATTGTCAAGCCAGAAAGCACAAAATTCCGTTACTGGGATGACCGTCAGTATCTATTCGTTCCAACCGTCGTGTCATCTGTTATTTTTTCTCTGCCTAAAAAAGACATATCGATCTTTGTTACAGGTGGAGTGGGAGGGGCAGTCAACTCACAAAATAAAATTGACCCAATATGGGTTGGGGGTATTACGATCAAAGGGAATTTACCTTGGCCGTTTGATTAAACGGTACTAGGAATTAATAAAAGCGCGGGCTCCAAGCCCGCGCTAATTTTTTTGCTTTAATTTATTTCATCTCTCCCCAACTGTGCCCAATATTAATATCTACTTTCACGGGCACGCGTAATTTTACCACATTTTCCATAGCTTCTTTGACAATAATCGCCGCATCATTTTCAAATCCTTTCTTCACTTCGAATACCAACTCATCATGTACCTGAAGAATTAATCTAATGTCTTTACTATTTATTTTTGATTTTTGATTTTTTAATTTTGAATTTACATCAATCATCGCCATTTTAATCAAATCCGCAGCAGTACCTTGCACTGGATGATTTACCGCCATACGTTCGGCGGATGCGCGCAATTGAAAATTAGATGCATTTAATTCCGGTAAATAACGCCGACGGCCAAACAATGTTTCACAATATCCCGCTTGCCGAGCGAATTTAATTGTTTCATCCAAATATTTTTTTACTCCGCTAAATTGTTCAAAATATTTTTCAATAAATTGTTTGGCTTGCCAATTGGGAATATCCGCGCGCCAAGCCAACCCATATGTACCCATTCCATACAAAATCCCAAAATTAATCTCCTTGGCACTCCGGCGTAATTCTTTATCTACCTTATCTAATGACACCCCATTAATGGCCGCCGCCGTAGCCGTATGAATATCCTCGTCTCTTTCAAAAATTTCCATCATTTTTTTATCTTGTGCGAGCGACGCTACAATGCGCAATTCGATTTGAGAATAGTCCGCACTCACAAGTAAATTTCCCGATTCAGCAACAAATGCCTTTCTCACTTCTCGCCCAAGTTCAGTGCGAATGGGAATATTTTGTAAATTTGGCTCGCTTGATGACAAACGCCCAGTGGCCGTTACCGCTTGATTAAACTTGGCATGAATGCGCCCGGTTTTTTTATTAATCAAAGTCGGCAAAACATCAATATAGGTATTTTGTAATTTTGACAGCTCACGGTAATTTTCAATTTCTTCAATAACCGGATGCAACCCGCGTAATTTTTCTAACTCTTCCGCGTTGGTAGATAAACCGGTTTTGCCTTTTTTAACACCCTGGGTTGGCAAATCCATTTTTTCAAACAACACTTCGCGCAATTGTAGCGGCGAAGATATATTAAACTCTTCGCCAGATAATTCGTAAATTTTTTTGGTAATTTTTTTAATTTCCTTTGCCACCTCTTCGGACAATTTTTTTAGCATACCCAAATCAACCGCCACACCGTTTAATTCTACTTCTGCTAAAATCTTCGCCAATGGCATTTCAATTTTTGTTAAGAGCCCAAGATCGTCGGATTTTATCAAATCAGCCTTTAATTTATCCGCTGTTTGAGCAACAAAATACAGCTCTTGCGCCACTGAGCGCGCATCCACACCAAATAAGCTGTCTTGCCCTGCGCCAGCCGGTAATTCACGCCCTAAGATCTTTAAAACCACGCTGGCGACATCATGGGCGCGACTACCGGAGTTAAGCAAATATGAAGCGAGCATAATATCAAATGCCTGATTTTTAATGGCCCAACCATGGACTTGCGCCACTTTGTATAATTGTTTTAAATCATGGCCTATGAGTTCTAGTTTTTCATTGGCGAAAACTTTTACACATTCTGCCACAAATTTTTCAGGTACCCAATACCCAGTGTGCTCCACCACAAAAACAACACCTAGTAATTTATCCGTTATTACATCACTACCGCTAAAAATTGCCCGCGCGGCAAATTTGCCAACTTTATCAATCTTCTCAATTAAATTTTTTGCGGACTTCTCATCTTTTATTTCTTCAAATTTAAAACTACCTTTTATTTTTGTTTCGGTTTTTTTTGCTTTTGGTTTTTCTGATCCTGGTGGCGCCACATAACCGGGCAAGCGTTTCACGAGCGATGAAAATTCTAATTCTTGAAATAATTTAATTACTTTATCACGATCATAATCTTTGATTGCGCAATCGTCTAATTTAAAATCCAAATCCGGCACCGCGCAATCAATGGTAGCAATGTCGTAGCTCATACGTGCGCTCTCCTCGCCATCAATCAATTTTTTCAATACACTTTCTTTTATTTTTGATTTTTTATTTTTGATTTCATGATACAACTTTTCTATACCTCCAAACTGCTTAATTAAATCCAACGCTGTCTTCTCGCCAACTCCTTTAACGCCCGGAATATTGTCCGAACTATCGCCGGCCAATGCTTTATAATCAATCATTTGCGCTGGCGTAAAACCAAAAACTTCTTCCACCATTTTTTCATCATACATCACCGTGTCGCTCATGCCTTTACGTAAAGACATAACTTTGACATTATCTCCTATCAGTTGAATTGTGTCTTTATCGCCAGTCACAATCACTACTTCCGCATTTTTTACTTTTTTGGAAATAGTCCCGATCACATCATCCGCCTCATAACCAGCTTTTTCATAAATCGGAATATTAAACGCTCGTACTAAATCATGGCACAAAGGAATTTGGTCATATAATTCTTGGTCAGCCTTCACGCGTGTGCCTTTGTATTCTTTAAACTTTTCGTGGCGAAAAGTCTTGCCGGCCATATCAAAAGTCACCGCAATATGTGTGGGTTTTAAGTCGCGCCAAACGCGCAGCAACATTGAAGCAAAACCATAAACCGCGTTCACCATTTTGCCATCACGAGTGTTCATGGGCGGTAAAGCGTGGTAGGCGCGGTGTACAATGGCGTTTCCGTCGATTACGATGAGTTTGTTCATAATATAAAGATTGGTAGTATTATACCAGACAACAATCACTTTGACAAAGATAAAACTACCTTATATAATATGTACAGGATAAGTAAGTAGTTCGTATATGCGTACCGATAAAACAACAGCGAACAAATTAAGAAAACAAGGCAAAAGCTACCAAGAAATTAGTAGCGAATTAGGCATGTCAAAAAGTACGCTCAACCAGTGGTTTGGGCAAAAAACCTGGTCAAAAAAAATCAAAAAACAATTATCAGCCAAAGCGCAAACTGAAGCCACACTACGCATGAAAAATATTAGTAAAAAAGCCAAAGAAGCGAGAGAAAAACTCTACTCACAAAAACGAAATGATGCGGAAATACTTTATCGCAAATTTAGTAAAGAAAAATTGTTTATTGCCGGACTAATGATGTATTGGGGTGAAGGAGATAGTAAGTTGGCAAATGGCCAAATACGCGTAGCGAATTCAAATCCACTATTAATTAAATATTTTCACCTATTTTTAAAGCGTTATCTGCCAGAATTAAAAGAAAAAATTAAAATGTATTTAGTGCTATATCCGGATTTATCCGATAGTGCTTGCAAAAAACATTGGTCAATTACAGTCGGAATATCACTTGACAAATTCTTCAAAAGCCATTATATTATAGGTCATTCAGCCAAGCGCACGTTGCCATATGGCATTGGAACTATAATAATTACCAGCCGTGCCAACAAAGAAATAATTTGCCGATGGCTGGAATTAAAACAAAAAGAAATCAAAAACCTGCGGGTGTAATACAATGGTTAGTATACGTGCTTGCCAAGCACGATATGAGGGTTCGATTCCCTTCACCCGCTCAAATTAAAACAGCCACGACTCAATCGGGGCTGTTTTAATTTTATAACCTACTCCGCATGATATTTTTTTATAAACCACACTTTGACCAATTGCGTGAGTATAAAATAAGTAATAATAAAAATTAGCAACACCAGCCAATACAAAGGCGGCAGGGGCGCAAACCCGAGCGGCCCGGCCAAAAAGGAAAACGGCAAATACGCGCCAATCCCCACAATCGCCAAAGTGGAAAATAACAAAGTCTTAGACGGCCAACTTTGTAAAAATGGAATTTTATTGGTACGAATAATATAAATAACCAAAGTCTGCGAAACGAGCGACTCTACAAACCAACCAGTTTGAAACAAAGGCGCGTTGTTCCAACAATTAAATATAAACAACATGGCAAAATAAGTGGCATAATCATACAACGAACTAATGGGGCCGATATACAAAATAAATTTTTTAATATTGCTAATCTCCCATTTACGCGGTTTTAATAAATATTCCGGGTCAACGTGGTCGGTTGGAATAGCGGTTTGCGAAATATCATACAACAAATTATTGGTCAAAATCTGCAGTGGTCGCATGGGCAAAAATGGTAAAAATAAACTACCACCCACCACTGAAAACATATTGCCAAAATTGGAAGACGCAGACATTTGAATATACTTCACCACATTACCAAAAATTTTTCTGCCTTCAATCACACCATCCCTCAAAACCATCAAGCTTTTTTCAAGCAAAATAATATCTGAGGATTCTTTGGCAATATCAGCGGCCGTATCCACAGAAATTCCCACATCAGCCGCGCGTAGGGCTGGCGCATCATTAATACCATCGCCCATAAAACCAACCGAGTGCCCAGCCGCGCGCAAAACTTTTATAATTCGTTCCTTGTGCGCCGGAGTTAATTTAGCAAAAACCTCCACCTCTTCGACGGCAAGCACCAATTCTTTATCATTCATTTTTTTTACCGCTCCACCTAAAATAATTTTATCAACTTTCAACCCAACCTCAGCGCAAACTTTACGCGCCACCAGTTCGTTATCTCCAGTCAAAATCTTTACTTTAATACCATAATCGTTCAGAGCGGATATCGCAGTTTTAGCAGATTCTTTTGGAGGATCCAAAAATGCCAAAAACCCAACTAAAATTAGATCTTTTTCGTCGCTAGGCTCATAACGCTCTTTTGGACTTTGGATTTTTTTATAAGCCACGGCCACCACCCGAAACCCTTCACTGTTTAGCTCATTTTCTAATTTATGTTTTAAACCATGTTCAGCTTTTTTAAAATCAATAATTTTTCCATTCATCTCTACACTCGAACATGCTAGCATAACTTCTTCTACCGCGCCTTTGCAAATTAACATCTGTTCTTTTTTAACACCGTGTTCAACCACCACTGACATACGTCGACGAATAAAATCAAAAGGCATTTCATCAATTTTTTTATAGTTTTTTTCTGGAGCTAATTTCTTTTTCAAATCTTCGTGACGCAGGACAGCGCCATCCAACAAATTATTCAAACCCGTCTGATAATAACTATTTAAAAAACCATAATTCAAAACTTCTTCACTTTCATTACCATTAACATCTAAATGTTTTTCAAGCACCACCCGTCCCTCAGTCAGAGTGCCAGTTTTATCCGTACACAAAATATCCATGGCTCCAAAATTTTGAATAGAATCCAAATGCTTCACAATTGTTTTTTTACGCGCCATATCTTGTGCGCCTTTGGATAAATTCACCGCCACAATCATTGGTAACATTTCTGGCGCTAGCCCAACTGCTACTGCCACTGCAAATAAAAACGCTTCCACCCAATTATGACGTACTAATCCATTAAATAAAAAGGTCAAAGGCACCATCACTAAAATAAATTTCATGATGAGCCAGGTAAATTTTTTAATTCCTAAATCAAAACTGGTTTCAACTTTACGATAGACCAATTCTTGCGCCAAACCTCCCAAATAAGTATTATGGCCAGTGGCTACCACCACTGCTGTGGCCGTACCACTTTCGACATTAGTTCCTAAAAAACATAAATTTTCCGCTTCCAAAGAAGTTTGTGGCACGCGCGTATTGTCAATATGTTTTTCCGCTGGCATGGCTTCGCCTGTTAAAGTCGCCTGATTAATAAACAAATCTTTTGACTCAATCAAACGCACATCGGCTGGTACCATATCGCCCGCAGATAAAGAAATAATGTCACCAGGCACCAAAGATGATATCGGCAAATTATGAATTTTACCGCCCCGCAATACTTTGGTGGTAGTATGCACCATGGCACGTAATTTTTCCGCCGCTTTATCTGCTTTTACTTCCTGTATAAACCGCAACAAAACACTTAAAACCACCATTGAGCCAATCATAATAGTGGCTTTTAAATCTTTTGTTAAAAAAGAAATAAAGGCTAACGCCGCTAAAAGTATGCTCAATGGATCTTTTAAATTTTTAAGCAACACCACTGGCCAAGGACTACGTTTTTCTTTGGCAACTTCATTGCGACCATAACGAAAAATACGCAAACGCGCCTCACGCATTGTTAAACCATGCTGAGTCGCATTAACTTGTTTTAAACATTCTTTAATAGTACACTGCGAACACGAACTAAGAACATCACTAACTGTACGTTCGGATTTTAAATGAGTTGTTTTAGCTGAATGAGAAAGCAACCTCTTAAAAAACATATATAATTAAAAAATAACTTGCTTTAATTATAGCGCAATTAAGTGGCATTGACAAACTCTGCTAATTTGATATACTGGTCAATAATTATTCATTTACAGGCCAAAACATTGGCCTAAAAATCATTAAACTATGATTTTAAACAATAATACCACCTTTGTACAAGGTGACGACGACAAAAAAGACGAGGATGGCTGTTGTGACTGTTGTGACGACGGTTGTGATTGCGGTGATTGTGAAGAATGCGGCGGTGAAAAAAAAGAAGAAGACGACATAGTTGGAGACGGAGCCAGCAGCTCCATGTTTGGCAAAGCTAAAGGTGAAGATGATTTCGACGATGGTTACCGCGATGATGTTTAAATAAAAACAAAAATACTCCACCAATTGGTGGGGTATTTTTTATTTGTTAAATTTAGGCACGAGCACTATATTCGCCGGTTTCGGTGTTGATCAAAATTTCTTCGCCTTCTTTGATAAAAATCGGAGCATAGGCAATCAAACCATTATCTAATTTAATTTCTTTAGTCACATTACCAGAAGCACTATCGCCTTTTACCGCCGGCGGCGCTTCTACCACTTTGTATTTAATTTTTTTCGGCAACTGAATACTAACTGGCTGCTCTTCATACAAACCAATCACGCATTCCACGCCTTCTTTTAAGTATTTTCCTTCACCTCCCACCAGATCACCATTCATTTCAATCTGCTCATAATTCTGCATATTCATAAAAGCAAAATTGTCTCCGGTCTTGTACAAAAACTGCATGGTTTGAAAATTAACATCGACAATCTCTACTGACTCCGATGTTTTATAAGTATTTTCAACCACTTTGCCATTGGATAAATTTTTCATACGAGTACGTACAAACGCCGCGCCTTTGCCAGGATTGATGTGTTGAAATTCAACTACCACAAATAAGTCGCCACTCTGGCGAATAACTACTCCTTTTCTAATTTCATTAGTTGATGCCATATTCGAAATGAGTGAGAGAAATGAATAAATGTATTTATTCATTTCCGAACGAATGATAATATATAGGCGAAGCTATATAGCTATATAAAAAATTAATTATTTTTCAAGTTGGTCGGCGACAGTATTAAAAATTACTTCATTAATATTTCTTGCGCCGGTTAATAACATTACCATTCTATCTACACCCAAAGCAATTCCAGCCGCAGACGGAACATATTCTAGCGCAGACACCAGCTCTTTGTCAATGGGCAGCACAACTTTGTCCATTTTTTCTCTTTGTGCCCGCTCATTTTCAAACCGTGTCAATTGCTCTTTAGTGTCGGTTAATTCCCCAAAACAATTAGCCACTTCCAAACCAGCCGCGTATAATTCAAACCGCTCAGCATAACGATTATCATCTGAACACAGCCGCGCTAAGGCCGCCATTTGCGCTGGATATTCATAAATAATAGTGGGTACAGTTTGTCCTAATTTTGGCTCAATTTCATTTAAAAATATTTTATAAAATAAATCAGTAAAATCATCACTAGGCGCAACCTGCAAATCATGCGCTGCTGCCAACTCGCCCATTTTTTTTGTTGTTAAATAATCATCTAAATTTACACCTAAGTACTTTTGCCACAAATCTTTTATCTTAATTCTTTCCCAAGTAGTATTCAATTCTACCGCTATATCATGATGTTGTAATTTTGAAACATTAATTTTTTTCCCAATGGCTTTAAATAAGTTTTCTAAATCATCCATAATTTCAAAATAATTTCCAGGTGCTCGATACCACTCAATCATGGTAAATTCTGGATTGTGCGTATTGCCACTTTCTTCAACATTGCGAAAACAATGACAAATTTGAAAAATTTTTTCATAACCCGCACCCAGCAATTTCTTCATCGCGTATTCCGGCGAGGTGTGTAAATAAAAATTATTTTTTTCTCCGTGCTCATTATAAAATTCTACTGGCACGGGATTTAAATGTGGTTCAATATCTGGGCTAATCACGGCGCTAGGTGTATCCACTTCCACAAAATCGCAATCATAAAACCACATCCGCATTTGGCGAATAATTTCCAAACGCAAATCATAAATTTTCTTCAACTGCGTACTGTCTCTTAACTCTTTAAAACGCATAATACAAAATTACCCCGTTTTATGCGGGGTAATTTTTTTATTTTGAGATATAAGGTATCAAACTGGCTTGCCTTGCACGCTTTATGGCATTAGCCACTTGGCGTTGATGGGTGGCGCATAATCCGGAACGACGACGAGGCGCGATTTTCATATAAGATGAAACAAACCTACGCAACGTGCCTGTATCTTTGTAGTCAACAATCAAACGATTATTAGTACAATAATAACAAGCTTTAGTTTTATTGTCTTTAACTGCTGTGGTCATAAAAATTTATATTTAAAATGGAATATCCTCAACTTTTATTTCTTCTTCTATAACTTCTTGAGTTGGAACGGAATTTTCAATTGGCTGAACACTATCTGATGTTGTGCTTGGGGCTCCACTACCACTGCCCAACATAATCATATTATCAGCAACGATTTCCGTGCGATAGCGCTTCACTCCGTCTTGACCAGTCCAATCACGAGTTTGCAACCTACCTTCAAAATAAATCTGACGCCCTTTCTTCAAGTACTGCCCAGCAACTTCAGCCAAACGTCCCCACAAAACCACATTGTGAAATTCAGTGCTTTTCTGTTTTTGTCCTTGTGCGTCAGTCCAAACTCTTCCGGTTGCTACGCCAATAGTACAAACCGCCTTACCATTGGGTGTGCTGCGTAATTCTGGATCACGAGTCAAACGCCCTAGAATAGTTGCACGATTGAGATCCATATAATTTTAATTAAGAAAATAATAGTTATACTCCAGCAATGACATTGCCGTCTAAAATTTCATCCAATTTTTTATCAATATCAGACAAATCAACTTGTTTGTCTAATTTAATTTCTGGTTTTACCTTTTCTTCTTCATTTTGAGTTGCCATGGTAGTAATACCCAATTCATTGGTGGCGTAAGCAATCCGTTGCGCTGAAGTAAGGTTAGTTTTAAACACACTAATAATCGCGCGCAACAAATCACGAGATAACCCCAACTTATCCTGAATTATTTTCAATTCAGCTGTTTCCGCATCAAATACTACAGTATAAAAATAACCATAACGAATTTGATTGATTGGGTAAGCCAAACGAGTCTTTCCCAAATTGTGCATTTCCACATCGCTAGCATTTTCTTTAATTAAATTTACCACTTCCTCGCAACGAACAACTGACGCCGCTTCATCCAAAGTCCCTGGTAAAACCAATAATAATTCGTATTTTTTCATAATTGAAACGAGTGAGAGAAATGAATAAATGTATTTATTCATTTCCAAACGAGTGAACTTATATCTTATTTCATAAGATATAAGCCAAAACTTTTTGTATTAAAATAAATTATATTTAGATACCCATTTACGAAGTAAACATATAATAGCACACTTATAAAAAAAGTCAATACCAGCCAATACTACCATCTTTGCTTGACAAATGCAATAAAAACCGTTAAAATACGGGCAAATATTAACTGGCTAGATTAATCAATATTATGACTTTACTGTACATCTTGGGCGGAACACTCCTTGTTTCACTGGGTTCTCTCGTAGGAATTGTGACTTTGGCTATTAATCAAGCAAAATTACAAAAAGTTTTATTGAGCATGGTTGGACTGTCTTCTGGTGCTCTTTTGGGCGTGGCATTTATCCATTTACTGCCAGAAGGTGTTGAGCAGATGAACCCGGATAAATTTTTCCCAATAATTCTAATCACAATTGCCGCGTATTTGTTGATAGAAAAAGTCTTGCATTGGCGACATTGTCATGATGGTCCTGATTGCCATGCTCATTCACTCGGTTATATGAATTTGGTTGGTGATTCTGTCCATAATTTTATCGATGGATTAGTGATCGCCGGAGCGTTTGTAGTCAGCCCAGCTTTGGGATTAAGCACAGTGCTGGCCATTGCATTACATGAAATTCCTCAGGAAATTGGCGACTTTGGCGTATTATTATATGCAGGTTTTGAAAAGAAAAAAGCATTATTGTTAAATTTTTTAGTAGCTTTAACAGTAGTACTGGGTGGTTTTGTTGGTTGGATAGTTTCTAATTACACTGCCAATGCACAGAAGTATTTTTTACCAGTAGCAGTAGGTGGTTTTATTTATATCGCGTTAAGCGATGTGTTGCCTGAATTAAGAAAAGAAATGGGAATGAAGAAATTTTTTGTTGGATTCGCTTTTTTTATTTTAGGAATGGTAATGATGTATTTTTTGAGAGATTAAAATTGGTGGGGTGGCCGAGCGGTTTAAGGCGACAGTCTTGAAAACTGTTGTACTGGAAACAGTACCGTGAGTTCGAATCTCACCCTCACCGCCAATTTTCACTTTTTGTGAAATCGTAAGAAACAGCCTCGGCGCAAAGCGCCTCGGCATGGTATTTTTCCGCAATTTTGAAGGCATTTTTGAAATCCAAAACCAAAGTGCGGTCGGCAATG
>Ga0247841_10003323_pt1 | contig 30139 bp, 30 predicted proteins | sample LaCruzMarch2015__2_FD_192410 | JGI IMG/M metagenome (GOLD analysis project Ga0247841, IMG submission 192410) | Freshwater microbial communities from meromictic Lake La Cruz, Castile-La Mancha, Spain - LaCruzMarch2015_18m | ecosystem: Environmental > Aquatic > Freshwater > Lake | place: Spain... | reverse complement strand
AGCGGGAGCTTCATCACCTTGCTTCAACGTCGCCAGCATCCTTGCCTTCGCCTGCAATTCGAGGATGCCCTTCTTCCGCTGCAAGAGCTTCACACGATCCGTAGCCGAGAGGTTCCGCCTGCCTACCTGATTGTTGATGACCCAGACTATGGCGGCATCCCTATCAGGGAACTCGATCGACTCTATCTCATACTCGAGCTGGTGCTTCGTTGCGATATCGAGTCTTGTATGTCCATCGACGAGGACGTTTTTCCATGCCACGAGCGGATGCCGGATGCCCTCGCGCAGGCATGATGCTTCCAACTCCTCGCGCTCCGTCGGATAGAGCGGCGGAATGAGCGCCTTGAACTCAGGATCTATTTTCAGTTTCATCGAACCATCTCCTGTACTCCCTTCTGCATAAGGTTTTGCATAATAAACCGCGCCTTTACAGACCGCTACACGCCCTGACACGCCTGGCCAAGACTCACCTGCCGCTACTCGCCGGGACACGCCTGGACTCGCCTGGACAGGCCTGCCGACTCTTAAAACTCGTGAGAGACTATTTCAAGTTGGATAACCGCCCCAGGCTCTACGCAGGAATAAAACTTCGACGCAGAGACATGCACGACTTGGGCATCGTCGTTCCAAACGCCTGCAATGCTGAGTGCATCCATGGTTGCTTTCAAAAGGTTGTCGATGTCCGGCTTCGCATCCCTGGGAATCTTCTCCAGAGCTTGAATCTGCTTGCAAAGCCTCTTGGGTGCCGGGAAGAAGAATGAGACTTCGATGGAGAGCGGCCCGGAGTGGTACGGTCTACCGCTTCCTACCGCCCGAGCGACTGCGGCCTTCCAGTCATCCGCAGTTCCAGGATCGTAAACTGAAGCCTTCCCTCCCCGGGAGAATGCCCGGGTTCGAGGCTGCCCTTTCGGGAGTCCGAAGACTCTCCAGGATTCAACGATCATTTTCCCTCCCCGATCAATTCAGATTCCCATTTCGTTGTTCCGTCAGACATAATTAGATGCAGTTCTTTGGATGCTTCGTCGTAACCGATGATTGCCACGACTACCGGGTTGCGTATCTGGTTCTTCAGGTCGATGGCTTTCACCACAAGCCCGAGAACAGCGACTACGAGACAGGCAGCAAAGATCACTGTCTCGCGCTTCATACGACTTTCGCGGTGGCGATGAGTTCGACGATGATCACGCCGAAACCCATAGCCAGAGTCAGCGTCAGGCAGACGGCTGCGATGACTTCCTGGACAGCCTTCTCTCGATCATTCTTGTCCATCTTTCCCCCCGAACTCCTGTATCCAGTTTTTGATATTTTCTTCCGTCAGCGAACGCAGGAGGAGCGTGAGAAGGAATGCACGTGAGCAATGGATACGAGCGCAGGCTATATCGATAGGTGCACGAACTGACTCCGGCACGACGAAGGTCATGGGTTTCGTAGGAGCCCTACGCCAGTTAACGTAGGCTGTGTACTTCTTTGTCTTGATTTTCTTGAAGCGAATTGCACGCGGGATCGGAACCGGGCATCCAGTTCGATACCCGGCGCAGTAGCAGTCATAGAAGAAGTAGCCACTTCTTCCGTCGGTCGTTTCCTGGAAGACCAGTTTGAAACACGGCCTGTACGGGCATGCTTCGTTCCTCACGTCTACCTCGCAGTCTTTACTGCGAACGAACGCAGGGTGGTCTTTTCTCAATTCTACAAGCACCTTGGACTCCTCTTGATAGCCGTCCGGCCCTTCTGCCCTTTGGCTATGATCCGATCCAGCTCGTCTTTGGCGATGAGTGTTCGCCTGCCGATCCGGGAGGAGGTGATCTTCCTCTCTCCGATCATGTTGTAGATGGTCTGCCGGCTAAGCCGTAGGTACTCGGCTGCTTCGGCAGGAGAGAGGTAGGTTTGCGTCATGGCAACCTCAATGGGAAAGGTCGCTCACTGATTTCTGCTTCTGCCATGACGCGAAGCAGGAGCTGACGCACGAATGGGCCTTTCTTCGCTCCACGCTTCTCGAGGAAGGCTGAGAAGCGCTCCATCTCATCCTTGGTCAGGGTAATTCTGACCTCGTGTCTCAGTAGTGGTCCTTGCATGGCAACCTCAATAATGAGCTATATTCTTCCCTCTGTCAACGGCAAAAGATCCAACATTTTCCGAAAAATGGTTCATAATAGAGATATGGACTTCTGGGAAAGAATCAGAGATCAAATCCGCATCAAGAACACGACACAGGAATGGGTCGCGAAGCAGGCTGGCGTTCCGTTCAGTACATTCAAGAGATGGCTGAATGCTCGAACCATGCCAAACGCGGATCAAGCCTATTCAGTCGCCCACGTTCTGGAGACAACTGTCGAATATCTGATTGCCGGTGAACTCACCCCAGATCCGCAGACCATCCGCAACCCTCTCGGTACGATCGTCGAACTTGACGGAGAAGCAGTATTCATTCCGATTCTCTCTCAGAAAGTTTCAGCCGGACATGGACAGGAGGCATTGCACGATTTGAACGACATAATTGGTCAGCTCCCTTTTCTGAAGAAGATGCTCAGAGGCGGGCATCCGAAAGACGCGAGAGCTTTGGAAGTCCGTGGCGATTCCATGACGGGAATCAACCTCTTCGATGGAGATCTTGTTGTCTTCATGCCTGGATTGATACGTGGAGATGGGATTTACGTTCTTCAGGTCGGCGATGATATGATTGTGAAGAGAGTTGAGTTCGATCTTGTTTCCAGAAAACTCCGCATCATGAGCGAGAACCCCAGATATCCGGACAGGGTGGAATCCGCAGACGGGCAGTTGGTTTTTATTGTCGGAAAGGTGTACGGGTGGGTGCATTCGCATCCGTATTGATGGCATTATGAGAGAGGAATCTATCGATGGAATCTGAAGATATTGTCCGCGCCCGTCGTGCACTCCCTGAGAAGGATGAACCCATCCTTCCTTACAATCCGGAAACTGCTATCTCGCTCACTGGTACGTACACAATCAAGTACCGCAATTGCTATGCTGAAAACAGCATCAGGACGATTTCCATCAGAGAACTCTACCAGAGAGATGGAGAATTGCTCATCGTTTCGTACTGTCATCTCAGACAGAAGGAGAGAACGTTCTACGTCTCACGAATCGAAAAGATGTTCGATGAGAATGACAGGGAGATCGATACGCCGTTCGACCTTTTCTATTCGTACTACTTCGACCGACGATCTACCAACTCCGCAACAATTCGATCCTGAAGACACGATCTATGAAGTTCTTGTCAGTGGATCGATCGTACCCAACGGTCATCCATTGATCGCGTTTTTCGTCCCGGTAGAGCATGAGGACAGGCCCGTAATCGGGGTGGCGGGCCTGAGCCTTGGCTGCAGCATTACCTTCTGGATCGTTGATTTGGTGTTTGATCTCTACGAGGATAGCAGAGTCCCGATTTTTACGCCCCGTGACTCCGACTACCAGATCCGGATAGAAAAAACCATGCCCAGGGATCGGCATCATGACAGACCACGGTTTCCGGACAGGATTACGGTGCCACCAACGGACAATTCCAAGGTCAGTATCGAGAAGCTCCGCGAATGGCCGTTCCCAGCTATTCAAGTCAGGAGGATAGACCCCATACAAGTTGAGTCGTGACGGAACAACAGGATACAAGTCCAGCTCCTGCGGCAATGGGGCGCTCTCGCGAGTGATAGTGTGTCGTGCGAATGTCTCCTGGACTGCCTCTGCTACGAGCGCTGGACGTAAAGCCAGGATACGGGAAAGCGCGGTATCGAGCTGTTCCTTTGTTTCGAATCCCTCCAGCCCGCGTGAGGCAGCCTCAGTACGGAGCCTCTCCAGGAGGGCAGCGTAGAGGTGCCGTTTATCGAGGAAGCCATCCCTGTCAGATGCGAACAAGGAGAGCTGCGCGCGTTTTGTCAGTTCATCCCGAAGTAATCGGGCGCGGATCTCCACCGGCGCTTCGATGATGCCACTGAAAATCTCACGCCCTTGCATCAGGATTTTCTGACTCTCCGTCATCGCCAAAGTGAAAACCGAATCGTCCCATCGGAATCGGTCAATGATTTCTACCAAGATATCGTGTCCAAGAACATCGATCTCGGAGCGTGTGAAGCGACGTGGAGCACCCTCCCGTAATCGGCACTTTGGGTACTCCGAAACCTGAGACGGGCTTATGCGACGAGCAACACCTTCGAGTGGCGAGATAGCGGTTTCTGCCCATAGGTTAGCTTCATAGTAGGCATGTTCCCGTTGTGGAAGTGTCTCGGAGGAGGAGACGGCTTGTGTCGGTTCAGGTTCTTGGAGAGGGAACAAGCCCCGTTGCTTACCATCGACCGGAACCACTGCGACATCGTTGCTGTTAATCGTGGCAACATCTACGCGAGTCTCGAGGGAAGCCAGTTCAGAACGGATGCTGTTGATGCGCTCTCCAGCACGGACGATCCCCTCTTGTGCCTCTCGTTCGGAGAGAAAGACGTACCCGAACGACAGTTCAGGTGGGAGGTCTCCCTTCCCTTGAAGCCGTCGATCAACCCGCATGAGCCGACCAACAATCTGAACCCCGAAGTCTTCATCTCGGGCGCTTCGGAATGAGACGAGCGTGAACGCTCGTGGTGCGTCAAAGCCCAACGCCACTGCCATCTTGAATATGAGAACTTCGACGCTTTCATCACCCTGGACGGCATTCAAGGTTGGATCAGGCTCCTTCGCCGTATGTGTCATGATCGCTGACTTTGGAAATCCGTGTTCCTTGAGCCATCCTTGAGCCTGAGCCTCGGCATTTGGATCAGAGGTGACCTGCACCATGAGAAGCGGAGTAACGGTCTCCCCCCTCGATGCGAGGAGGTCTTTCAGCCTTCGATGGGTGGCGACTCCTTGCGCCAGAGCAGTACGACGGAAGTCAAGCAGTTCTGTGATTGTTTTCGGGGCTGAGAACACAGCAGCCTTGATCCCGGTCTTGAGAAGTCCGGCCTGGACTCCTTCACTGCGCGGGATTTTGATCCTTCGCAAGGCTCCCAGGTGAGCAGAGGTTCGGAAGGCTTCAATCTCAGAATCGCGAGGAGTCGCCGTTACCAGGATAGTTGCATCCGGATCTATGACGGAACTGAAGAACTCGAATGCACGGGATGCGCCCCGGAATGAATGGTGCGCTTCGTCTATGACCGCTCCCAGTGCCCATCCTCGTTGTCTGGCTACGAGGATGAGTTGATCCAGCGACGGAGCGATTTCCGAGATCCGGCGTGCAGTGCGCGTAGACGCATCGCTCACCGCCACGGTTGCCCAGGTGGAAACGAAGACATCGCCGGGCTTGAGTTCCTCGATTGCCCGATCCATGCCAGGATTTCGAGAGCGCAAAGTCAAGACTTCGTCGGCAAGCACCCCGACTGTCTGGCATACGACACTCTGGAAAGGAGCGAACCAGAGCCAGAGCATCGGGCGCTTCGAGCACAAGGTTCCAACGGTATGCGCCGCGATGAGTGTTTTCCCGATCCCCGTCGGGGCTTCAATGAGGACTGAGCCGGCGTCAGCGACGAGGGCGCGCCGCTGTTCGGCCTTGCCTCCCGTAGAACGAAGGCGTGAAATCCGCTCCAGAGTTGCATCGAGGATCGCAACTGCATTATCAACGGCGTCCTGTTGAAACTTCTTGAGGGCTGTTCTCATGGCAGACTCCGGCCTGTCAGAGACGAAATCAGGTACTCGGGAAGCGCGAGAATCTGCATGTCTGTGCGATCTCCATAACGTTGCCTGAGTATTCCCGGCTGAAAACTCGCCACGAACGCAGTGCATCCATGAGGAGGCATATACGTATCCAGCTCATCCAGAAGTGAGGCGCTCAGATCCGGGACGATAGCGAGTACCACGCCATCGCCCTTGATCCACCTGATCCCACTTCCTTCCTCTGAAGATGATACTGAGGCTGTTACAAGAAGCTCGAGGCTCGGGATGAGCCAGACTGCACACGGATCGTCGGTGCCCTCCACGTGCATCCGGAGATAGGCAAAATCGAGTCCGAGGGCTGCGAGTCGTCTTGCTGCTACGTCTCGGGCTATGTTTTTCTCTGGTTCGGCTTCTGTGGCTTCGGTTGTGGAGACCATGATCCATGTCCGAGGCTTGGGAACTGGAGTCCCTGCCTTCCGTGCCTTGTCTGCATCCTTTGCATTCATCAGAGCGACTGCATGCGCAGTGGTTGCCGATCCAGCGAAGAAATCGAGAATGATATCTCCCGGTTCGGTCGATTGATCAATGAGGCCGGAGAGTAGTGATGGGGGTTTCGGGTACGGGAATGCCTTGTCCCCGAGGAGCCTTCGCAATTCCTTGGAGCCTTCTTCCGTGAATGCAGATTCGATATGGATAGCGTCCTCATCGGAGACAATGTCCTTCCCCGACGTACTGCGAACCCAGGAGGATAGTGGTTGCATCTGCTCCGCGAGTTCAGATTTGAAGCGTTTGTAGCGAGGTGCTCCGAACCCAATTTTCTTCCCAACCCAGAACTCCAGCGGGATGAGATCGATCCCTTCACGGATGAGAAGACCACCCGTACCATCCTTCGGGACTTCCCCTGCCACGATCGCAGCTCTTAGAGCCTCGAGGCTGTCCCATGTCTTGAAGCGTCCATCTTGCGGGAAGATTACCCGTTTCTGTCGAATGAGTTCTTCCATGGTATCTTTTCGGATTGTCTGACCCTCACTTAACCGCAATTCCGATGCGTATGCCCAGCCTCGATCGGGGTTTGGTGGATACCAAATGTTTGTCTCTGGATCATAGATGGGATAAAAACCGTTCGGACGTTCGAGCCAGTTCTTCGGTTGCGTCAGATCGCTCGATCGCCATTCTCCTCGCGGATTATTATCCGGATTGCTATACATAGAGTACGACTTCTCTCCGCCCTGGAAAAAGAATCCGTCGTTTGCCCATACAAGGACGTGCTCATGATTGATTGAGAGATTGCAGCCCTTCCCGGAGTTGTCCCCTATACGAGTGCGCCACACCAGCGTCCCACGACGCCCCCCAGGCCATACATGGGAAAGGAGCAGCTCGAGGTACGCACGGTTTTGATCGTTGATAGACACGAGCATGACCCCGTCTTCCCGAAGGAGATCCCGGGCGAGGGAAAGCCGGCGGTAGAGGAACTCGAGCCATTTCGATTGTTTGAATGCGTCGTCAGGATCGATGAAACGATCATTGTAGATGAAATCCCGATTGCCAGTATTGTAGGGCGGATCGATGTAGATACACTTCACTGCCCCCTTGAATGCTGCACGCAGGAAACGGAGTGCCTGGAAATTGTCCCCTTCGATCATGAGATTCTGCCACGACCCATTCCCATGCGAGAGCGTTTTATCCAGTTCAACCAGAGGAAAACCATCCTCGAGGAGCTTTTCATGCTCAATCTCATTCCGCTCCCACACAAGCCCAAGCCGGCGGGAAAGATCCCGTCGGCGAAGTAAGCTGATGAGTTGCTCTCTCGTCAGGTGATCATAGGTATCCATAGCTATTTTGATACCACGAACGTCCTCGCTCCGGGAACTATCCATCGGCGAGCGCCGTACTCGGCAACATAGATCCATTTCCGCAGGCTCCGCCCCGGGCCGTATGGTTGCCGGACGAGGTGCCCCGACACTCTGACGGGAACAGCGACTCGCCCTTCGATACCTCCGCCTGTGGGATCGCTTCCCTCTCGAGGAGCCGACACTATCCGCATAGTCAGGCTGATATGCCGAATCGTCCACTGTTTTCTTTTCTCTTCCGGCGCTCTTTTCCGTACCGACTTTTTTTCTTTCTTCCTATTATTCTCAGTGAGTACTGGCGTCTTTTCAGCCTCGAGGAATGCAGCATAGATCAGAACGAACCGCAGCGCCTGCCGAGCCCAGGACTCGAGGACTTCGGTTCCATCGAGGAGCACTTCATCAGGCCCCGCGATCTCTCGTTCTCCCCAGCGAGGATGCCAGAGGAAGAATCCCATGCCTCCCGCATTCGAGCCGAGGAACCCAAAGCCACCAGGGCATGGATAGACGCCGAGTTCCGCCGTTCCCGGCATGATATCGACTCCGCCCCGACCTGCGAGGATGAATGCGGATTTCAGCAGTGAAGGGGCTTCCGCAGGGAGTGACCTAAGATCCGTTGCATCGATGAGTTCGAGGGCTTCAGGCTCGAACTCATGAACGACTGGAGAATCACCCAACGACATTGCGAGCGCCCCCAGGTTTACCAGTGTCGATTCGGCGATGACACGCTCAACCCCAAAAGCATTGGCGGCTGTTTCCGCGGCACGCATGCGGAAATCCTTCGACTCAGAAATCATGTCGAGCGAAACGTCCCCAACCAAGCGTCGCAGCATCTTCCCCCCATCGCCAGTATACCAGAGTTGACGCAGACAGCAAGCATGAATAATTAAATCACTTCTGCTCACAGTGTGAGCAGAATCAAAATGTGTTCTGTAGACACCAGTAGACACCAATGGACAGAGAATCTATAGTTGTAGCAGGAAATTGGATGAGGAATGCAGGTAATTCCTCATGGGGAAATGGCAGGGGAGGGAGGCTTTCTTTGCCTTCTAAGCAGCAGGTCACCTGTTCGAATCAGGTCTGGGCCATAGCTAAATGCAGAGAGTGCAATGAATTGTAAAATCAGGCACTTCGTCTTTCTTCAGAATGTGAGCAAAGTGTGAGCAAATGACCAGAAAACCCTTCGGAATGTTCCGTCGAGGACGAGTCTGGTATGTTCAGTTTGTTGAACCAAACGGCTCACGATCTACCGCAAGGTCTACCGGGATGACCAACCGGAAGGCCGCGGAACAAGTCGCTTTCGAGCTTCTTGAAAACCGAATCCTCGAAAGCACTATTCCTTCCACCAAGGCACCACCTCCCGTACCATTGAAAACATGGGCCGAGAAGTTCTTCACCGAAGAGTGCCCGCATGTAACCCGACTCCGCGATGAAGGGAAGCCCTACGCAGAACGGACACGGAAACAGAACCGCTCCATTCTTGAAAAGCATGTCCTCAGTGATCCACTCCTGTGCGACAGACTCCTTTCGACGATCACCCGGGCCGACATCCTCGCATTCAGAACCAGACTCATAGCTGTACAAGGGCGGAGGAGAATCGTCCAGGTGGCGTACTCCGCACTCCGTGTCGTCTTGCGCGAAGCTGAGTTCCAGCAACTCATCGATCGTTCTCCCTGTCATGGGATCGGCCAGATAGCCTACCAAGAAACAACCCGAACCGCTTTCTCTATTGAGCAGCTTTCCTTGCTCCTCAGCCAGGACAACTATCCCGACAGTCTCTACTATGAGGCGACGCTGTGCGCAGCTTCTACGGGAATGCGCGCTGGAGAAGTTCGGGCGCTTCGATGGAAAAGCCTTGATCCAGAGAAAAAAGTCATCCGCGTCACTGAGGCCATGTTGCAAGACTCTTCCGAGACCGGCCCGCCGAAGTGGCACAAGTTCCGTTCGACTGCCTACCCTGACATCCTTTCTGCCGTGCTCGAGCGGCGCCGTGGCTCCCCTGATGAACTCGTATTTTCCCGCAATGGGGTGGCAATCACCTACAAGAAATGGTCTAAAGCATTTCGGGCTGCGGCAAAGGGCTTAGGGCTTGCCGGTGCGACGCTCCACGGCCTCAGACACTCCCTCGCAACCCATCTCCGAGAGGCCGGCGTCTCCGACGAGCACATCCGGGCTGCGTTCGGATGGTCGAATGCCGGCGTCCAAGAAGGCTATACCCATCGCGAACTTTATAGCCTTGATACCCACACCCTCGCTGTTGACAAAATCCTTGGAGGTTCCCATGGAAACGATCCAGAATCAACTTGAAATCCCCTTCTCCCCCGAGCGCTACCATCTCGCCAGCATGGAGGACAACCGAGCAGCCAACCTCATCATGGCGGCGGTCACCACGAGCGAGTTCTCCGAACTTGTGTTGACCCTCAAGCAATTTGCAGCAGAGGCACGTTCCTCGATCTTCGCCATGGGACTCTTGTGCCTTATTATCGACCGCGAACAACTTTACAAGAAGGGCGGATACAGAGGGTATTATGACTACATTGCTCACGTAGAAACCGAAGCAGAAATCCCAGCCCAGACCCTTTCCGATGCGAAGAGAATCGCGGAAATCTACCTTGAGCACTTCCATAAACTCGAACAGCAGAACTTCTCGGTCATCGGTCATGCCCACAAGCTCAGGTTCCTTGATGCCGCAGTTGAACATCATGGCGTCGAAGCCTACAAGAAAATCAAAACAGCCACGTTCCGAGAGTTCCAAAGGTGGGCGCAGGAAGACGAGACGAAGCCGGTTGAGAAGCCCTATACTCCGAAGGTCGAGATTTTCGAGGATCAGATCCTCGTAGAAGGAGCCCCAGTCCTCAATTTCGCCGAATCACTCCCCGATGAAGAGAAACTGCTACTCGGGAAGTATCTTGACTCCATCTATCGCATCAGGCAGAACGGGAACGAGCCTTTCCTCATCGATACCTACGATACAGGCGAACAGTACGCCATTTTGGCATTTCAGAAACGCTACCGGGCAAAGAAATAGATTGACTAGGCTGATCTCCCTTGAAGGTTCCCGATCAAGGCGATGAGCCATGCTGCAAAAGGGATGAACGCAACGGGATAGCACGTTGCCACGAAATCCCAAAGGTCAAACTCCCCCAGCCCCGCAGCATCCAGAACCTCTTTCAAGCCCCCGATGATCGCCACGGCCAAATACGGCCAAAACCCCCGCAATCCAAGAGGCCCCCATGCCACAAGGATTATCAGTATGCCAGCGATCGAGTGCATGGCTTTATCTAGCTTCAACATTTTTTTTAGAAACGCAATCAGTGTTTCCATAGAAAACTCCTTAGTCTGGATGGAATAGAATTGCCAGGATGGCGCCAAGCCCCGCTCCGATCGCCGCACCTACCGGGCCGCCAATGGCCAAGCCGGCAGCAGCACCGATGCCGACTCCAGCCGCTACCATCGATATCTGCGCCGTCTTGCGCGCCGCCAGGGCATCAGTGCGAGCGGAGGCAATGTCACTATCAGATGAGCGTTTGTAGTCGTCGAACGATTTCGAGAGCTGCGTCAATGAGTCTTTCAGCCCGGCGTCGATCGTCACCATCTCGTTGAGCATCTGCGATAACTGTTCCAAGCCCGCTGAGAGCTGACTGAAGGCTTGCTTCAGTTCCGCTGAGTCGGCTTTCGAGAGCTGAAGCTCGACTATCTGCTTCGCGAGCTGATCGGAGAGCAGCAAGAGTTTCTGCACGCGCTCGTCCGAGGCGGTCAGCGAGGTCGCGTTCTCGGCCTTCAGCGTCTGCAAAAGCCCTTCCAAGTCCGATAAGAGATCTTTCGCGGTTTTCGAGTCTGGCGACGGCGCTATCTGCGCGCCGACGTTCGGCATCGATGCCGGGAGCCCCGATCCAGAGCCAGGAGGCGAGTCCCCCCAAGCCTGCACACACAAGCAGGACAATGCCAGCGCGCAGACGACGAGCAATTTGCTCATTCATGATTCTCCTCCCCCGGCAAGCTGCCGGGAATAAAGGGACTCTCCGCAGGGAGCCTCTCCGAGCGCTCCCCAGGGAGGTATCGTGCAATGCGGCTGATTTCCTCCACCGTCGTAAGCCCCAGGAGCAGGGACACCGCCAGAGCGCACGCCACCCCTCCCCAGAAACCCCACTGAGAATCTTCAACCGCAGCGACTACGAAACAAAACAGGGCGCAGGCGCAGAACAAGAGTGCCAGGATTCTCCGCATCGATCGAGACCCATCCGCCTCCTCGAGCGCCCCCGCCTGCTTATTCATGCAGAAGTGCCCCCGTACATCTCCCAGGCTTTCGCGAGCTTGATATCGTAGCGGTTTTGCGCATATCCAGGCCCGTTGTATCCATGTGCGAAAGCCTGCCATCGGTGGGTTCTGAGTTCATCGTCCAATTTTGTAGACATTATGAAGTTCGCGAACGCCATCAGATGATCGCGCTCCGAGCGATACATCGCATTGATGAATGCCTGGATATCCGAGAACCCGGCAGCGGCATAGTTGAATCCCATTATTTGGAACATGCCCCACGATGTGGACTTGAGCCCCGCTCCCCGATTCAAGGAGCATGCCTGACCGAGGCGGTCGTGCTCCGCAGCCCCTCCCCGGTACAATGAGCGGTTCCAGGACGGCGCAGAAATCGCCGGATGCGATGCGTCGTATCGGTGGTCTGTCAGCCGCGAGAATATGTGCGCCTCGAAGAGAATCCGCGGCCTCCCATCGGTCAAAAATCCCGATCCTGAGGACTCAACTTCAGCGACTGCCTTTATCGCCGGCAGATCGCAGCGCAACCGTTCCGCCGCATCTACAAAATCAGCATGGGATAGCATGTGTACCTCCTACATGATGGTGGCTCGAAAATAATCATCGAACTCCCCCATGAGGCGTTCTATCTCCGTTGCGGATCGAGCCGATACCGAACGTGCATGGCGGAACATATCCTCGATTATCTTTTTGATTTCAGGCAGTACTGTCTTGATTTCCTCATGGAAATGAGTCCTCGATACCGTCGTTCCTCGGTAGAGGTCGTTCAGCATGTCGGATGCTTTCTGTATGAGTTCATCGGCTTTGAGCCCTGAGTAGATGCGGAACTCGTCTTCGATTTTCGATGCCAGGTGGTTTTCTCGGAAGCACGCCCGGACATAATCTCGCAGGTCTTCGTAGATCGAACGCATGCAAAGGCGAAACAGGTGGTAATCTTCCGAGGAGACGATGTTTCCTACGTCAATTCCGTCCTGGACAGCATTTTCTTCGAGGAGTTGGAGGAAGATCTTCTGCATGAGCCCCTTGATTTCCATATAGCGGGATTCTGCGTATTTCATTTGTTCCGGCAAAACACTGTCCCGGATATCGCGACAGCGATTGATCATGTCAGCCTGCCGCCGGAGCGTGAGCACGATGTCCCTAGAGTGCAGGCATTCAGCATGTTTCGTCAGCGGTTTCGCAACAATGCCATCGCTGACTTCGACACCATCGGCCCCGACCTTTTTGATATTTCCCTTTCGAATGACATAGACGATCGCGAGTCCCAGGAGCCAGACCGACGAGGCCATACCAACCAACGTTGCAAGTATTTCCCAAATTGGGCGCGATGATAGGTACTCCCACATGCGTGCAGCCCCTCATCCCACATGGCCTCGAAAAAGTGTATCGAACATGATTATTCCTCCTGAAGTATTCGAGTCAGTGAGATTTTATCGTATGCAGTGCATATAAAGAGTGTTTTTTCGTGTTTCCGTATGCAGTTAGTAGGGATCAGGCCATAAAACGGACTCCGGGAACCCCGGCTGCTTCGGGACATCGCAGAGCGCCTGGATGTAGGTATTGAGTTCCGTCAAATCATCGGTATGAGACAAGCCGAGTTCCGTTTCTCGCCTGTAGCGGTCAACTCGCCATGCCACCGCAGCGATCCTTGTATCCCGTTCTTGCCGAACCCGGCTTGCTTGTCCCTCTCGCCGGGCGGCTTCGACCATGGCCGCGGTTCTCCCAGGTACAGCGATCATGATTCCTCCTTCCCCTGATAGCACGTCATGCAGAGTTCCCCGGTTTCGTCGCGATGGATGTCAAAGGCAGCGAAAATGACTCCCTCTACCGTACTTGCAATTGGGTTGAACTCCACGAATCCAGGGTTGAAGAAGTACTCTGCTCCATTGATCCGTAATGTATTGGCGTCCACGATTTCGTATTCAAGCATCGGCCCCCCGATGCAGTATGCAAATTGGATTTTCATTTCCACCTTCCTATTACCATCAGCGATGTAGGTTCTCCGGCAACGTTCTCGCCATAAACGATCCGGCACCATACCTGCGTAAAGCCGGCGCTCCGTACTATCGTGGTGATCATGGCATTGCTTTCAGAGTTTCTGAGGGATGTACTTGAGAGTGCATAGTTCGCATTGGCGAACGCAGCCGGGAAATTCCATATAATCTCACCGCTCGAGGGCGCAACAAACGTCCTCCAGCAAATCTGCGTTCCATCGGCAAAGCGGATATAGTAGTCGGAATTGCTTCCGGCAGCTTCAGCCTTCACCGTTCCCTTTGTTGCCTCTACGATCCCTTGGATGAGGAGCTTCTCATCCCCTTGCGCAGGTATCGCGAGCGATCCCGTGTAGGAATAGAATCCAGCAGCAGAAATTGTGATTGTTCCTTCCGCTCCGGTGCCGGTGAGCACGATAGACGAAGGCGAGTAGTTCAATTTCGTGATGGTCTTACCACCAAATGAACTGTTACTCACGGTGATGTCCGTACTCATCGGGAGACCGGCGTTCTGAAGTGCGTTGATCCATGCGGAACCCTGGAAATAACTGCCGATACTCGACGATTCTCTCAGCGTTGAAGTCCCAGGTTCATAGATGCTGAAGGTGTAATTCCGAGGTGCCCCAAAAAAAGTGAAGCTATCGATTATGGTGGTATCGTATTTTATAAAAACACCAGATTTAGAGTTGAATGTTATTGAGTTTACGGCCTGACCGTTGTATGTCCCCGACGTGCTGAATGTGCCATAGCCACAGGTAAAAAGGGCAAATAATTCGTCGAAGCCCCACCACGTCTTCGCGGGTGTACTCGCAGTCTGTGCAGAAATTGCCTTACTGGTCTTGAGAAGTGGAGAATCAAGTGCCCCTTTGAAAACCCCATCGACAGCCTCGATGGTCTCGAAGACGGCACCTCGTCCCAAGACAGAACCATCCGCCTTTATCAGGATTCCCGGAGCATTATTCGGATTCGATCCATCCTCGAGGTATCCGCCCGACCGAATCTGCCCGCCTGTCGTCAGGTAGATATCGTTGGCCATGAGTTGATTGATCAACGCCCGAACCGAGGCGATGTCCTGATAGATCGTGCCGTAGCCGTAGTCTTCCGAAACGCCATAGGCATTCTTCTCTGCCCAGGCTACATCAGGTAGCGCGAGCACGAGCTTCGCGAGCAAGAGCTGATCGGTCGTTTCCGAATCGATCCTCGTTGCCGTCCCCAGGTCGTCGTACCAGACTCCCCGGAGGTTGGCAGGATCGTACATGAGCCAGGAATCCCCATCGTTTCTCGGTGTAGGGTGCGAGGTCGAGAATCTGCCCAGGTATTTTGGAACCTGTGCAGCACGGGCTTGCGCAATCGCAGATTGGAGCGCTTCGCCGGTCGAGTTGACCGCTGCCCATAGTGCCGTCCATGTTGCTTTCGCGATGGTGATGATCGATGTCCAGGTTGATGAGAGGAACACCCCGGGTGAAACGAAAAGATATGACCGGAGGGCTTCCACTGCGTCGTAGAAGTTCTTCACAGCACTCCCTGCGGTTGTCGGCGTCCAGATGCCCACCGCTACTGATTGATCCCGCAGCGCTTTGAATCGCCCGGCGGCAACGGTGCCGCCTGCATCGGTCGGCACTGCCGTTGTCATGTCCCGAGTATCGATGATGGCGCACCAGTCCATGACCTTCGCCGTTTTCTCGGCAGGGGTGATGAGGCCATCGTCCGCCATGGCTTCGAGCAGGAAATCCGACTTCGTGTATCGCTTCTGAATCGTCTTCGTGAGGTAAAGCCCGAGTACTTCGGAGTCGGAGAGTGCACGAGGATACACAAGCGCCTCATCGATCAGACCTTGGAAATAATACCCTGAGACTGAGCCATTCATTCCTACTTTCAGCAGGTTGTAGTAACTGGCATTCAGCGTGCATGCTAAAGATCCTGCGAGTGCTCCATCGACATACAATTTCAATGTCGATCCGTTGTGAGTCGCGACGATGTATGTCCAGGCTGTCGTCGATGCAGGGCCGGTCAGAATTTGCGCTACTGATGCTGCATCGACGCATACTGCCTGGATTGTCGCTGCTGAGATCCTAAGCAGGAGCCGGCCCAATGCTGCCTCGCGATGGATGTAAACAATATCTTGCGTAGCCCCCGTTCCGGATCGCTGGACGAGCGCCGCCAAAGTGAAGGCCGAAGCATCAGGATACGTACCTGAGACGTATGCAGAACTGCCATTGAAGGACAGCGCGCCCCCGATAAGCCCGTCCGCAGCCGTCGCATCGACAATCGTCCCGTGTCGGCGTCGCCCTGAGTTGTCTATGAGGGTGTTCCCTTCGATATCGTCGGCGGAGAAGAAGACCGCCGGAGGATCTGCCGGCACCGTCGCATCCTGATTGACCCAGGCTGTCCCCGACCATCGATAGACCTGCCCAAGATAGATGCCGAGCTGCTCGGTGAAGTCACCGCTTGTTGCAAGCGAGGTCAGATACTTGATCGTCCCTGCCTGAGACGCCGCAGTACAGGCCGCCTGGAGAGCGTCCGCGGTTGATGCGTAGGTCATCCACAACGTGAGCCATGTCGTTTTGACAACAGCGATGTTGAGAGACCATGTCGATGCCAGGATGACCGCAGGACTCGTGAATAGATACGCCCGAAGCCCCTCTACGGCATCGTAGAAGTTTTTCGCCGCTGATGCCGGAGTTGTCGGAGTCCAGATGCCGAGCGCATACGATTTATCCCGAAGCGTTTTGAATCGTCCATCACCAACCGTTCCATTGTAGGCAGTCGGGATTGCCGTGGTTATGGCAACATCGTTGACGATTTCGCACCATCTCCCGAGGATGCCCGTTTTCTCTTGCGGAGTGATAATCGAGTCCGATGCCATCTGGCCGATCTGATAATCCGATGCCCTAGCGGCAATGATGGATTCGATGGGTTCTTCGGTTCCATCGCAGAGTTCTATTGATGGATTCCACAGCCATGCAGCGTTGTTGAGGATCGCAGAGTTTAGAAGGAAGGTACGGAGTCGAGCCTGAGAAGTGCCTGCGATCCATTTGAAATCAACGCATGAACGAATTTTCGCCCCTGTGACCATGTCGTAAACTCCGCCCATCGAAAGCGAAACGCTCGTGCCCGATCCATGCACATAGCCGACCGACAAATACCATCGATCGGCCTCGGGAGAATCGCCAGTCCAAAAATAAGGATTCGTATCGTCTGCCCCTGCCAAGGTAAGCGCGTGGACAGACCCATTGGAGTGCAGACCGAAGTAGTAATGACCATCCGAAGATAGCCGTTTACAAAACACCATGAACCGATAGGTGCGGTTTGCATCGATGGGAATCCACTCTGTGAGGAACCCGCCATCGTTGGTGGCTGCGGTATCGATATCGAGGCATTTCCAGAGCGGGTTAGATCGCCCATACGGATCGATCCCCAATTCGATGATATTGCACCCGTCCAGACCGTATTCCGTGAATCCGATCTGATTCCCAGAGGTTCCGACAACCCAGGTTGATGGATCTAAGAGATTCCTTTGCCCACCATCGGCGATGTCTACAATTGTGAATGTTCCAGTTGCAACGACAGTGGGCATAGGGTCTCCTGATCAGAGGGGCTTCGAGGCTTCGCAGAACACGGTGCCTTTGGTGTCTATCTCCTCTCCCGTCACGGTAATGGCTGCGGCGGCGGAACTGGATCGCGACGCTAGGCCGCAATAGAGACTGCCTGACGCGAACTGGTTGGCCGTGGGAGCCACCGCAGAAGCCCAGGTATTCGTCATGCCGGTAGTCCGGATGTTGATGACGGTGGTGGTGGACGCGGCCCCCACTTCGTATACGCGGATCGTAAGGCCGTCGCCAGCAATGACCTTAATAAGGTCTCCGGCCACAGGGGCCGACGCCAGCGCCGCAACTGTGAACGACGTCGTGGTGTTCGCGCTCACCGATTTGGCTATCGCCGTCTTGGCCGTATCGATGAATGCAGCGCGGTTGCCGTCCTTGTCGTAGAGTGTCCAGAGGAATGACCATCCCGTCAGGTTGGTGACCTTTGACGCTCCGTCCCAGACTTCGGGGGTGAGGTTCGTCGTGCCGATCCCGTTTTGGAACTTGTCTCCGGCTGACGACATGATCGCGACATCAATGGGGTCAGAGATGTCGTAGACAACAAATGTGTTCGTGTAGATCGTAGAGGTGTTGAGGTCTTTGACGTCAACACGATAGAGCGAAATATCATTTACCGAGACCTCTTTGATCGTAAGCCGCTTGCAGCTCACGTCGAAATCGGGGGGCGAGGGCTGCACGTCCCCGGCTGAGTTCTTGAATACATAATTCGCGATGACGTCCCCGTTATTAGAAAATCCTTCAACGAGAGCATGCGCAGTTCCGGAGACGATTTTCCACCACTTGTAGTGCACCGAAGAGGTGTCATCGACACCGGAGTTCCGATACAGCTTCGCCTCGACCTCACAGAATCCCGGCGTCGGTCCGGTAGACTTTTGGATGATGGGGCTGCCCTCGATTTGCACGAAGACAGCAGCGGCTCCCCTTGTGGTGAGCATGAGAGAGATACTGGCGATGACGTGCGTCGAGAGTCCCGTGACGGGATCTGAGTAATCTCCCTCGAAGTAGTACGTCTTCGTGGGAGCCGCCTCGGTGAGTTCGTTTGTGGTGATCGTGTATGTGGGAGCCGAACCGAGAGAGGTTCCGCCCGGAAATGTTGCCCACTTCTTGTTGACGAGGTCACCCGCGATGTTCGCGGTTCCTCCTGCGTAGACGTAGGCGGTGAGTACCTGGTTCCCGCCAGTAGTCCAGTCTGGAACGTAGACGCTGGAGCCGTCGTTATTCGTGTAAACCTGGGAAACCCCGCGAGACGAACCGACGAAAGCAACCAGGGGCTTCGCGTCATTATGATCGACCAGGGTTAGCTGGCCAGTTGAAACGACAGTTGGCATGTACTATCTCCTTTATGCAAGAATGTCGCAGAAATACGTTGCACGGGCATATACGTCCTGTGCCGTGACCTCTATACTTTTGTATCCGCCAACATGATTTGAGTTCCATGTTGCATCGTCGTTCGGAGGCGGTTGTGGCAAGAAGGAGGCTCTCCTCCAGCGGAAGCGAGACTCAGGGATTTCATTGGTAATTTCAACGCCATTTCTAAAAGACCGAGCCAGAAGCACCGTTGACATTGTCTGGCCGGGCTTGAAAACATCGCCATTGGTAGATTCGATGAGCGTCGTGACATTGCTTCTGATGCACCATACCCAGTCATCATCGACGTACTCCCCATCTCCCCGGTCAGCTTGCGACTGATACAGAATCCCATCATCGATCCAAAGATCACCTTGCACATACGGGCCGACAGGCTGAGAGAAGAAGACCCGAGCACGCTCCGCGATCGCCTCCTCAGTCTTATCAACAGCACCCGCGAGCGTGCGGATCTTCGAGTCGAGTTGCTTATGCGGGAGGTTGTCAATCGAGTCAGCGTTGCCTCCCAGCGGATCGGTATCTTTGATGAGATAGATGTCATCGCCCACATTCATACACCATCTCCCCTGTCCTTCGGTTCATTTCCATGGATTTTTGGATACGGTTAGTAGCAGTCATCCTCATTTCGTGTAGGTCACAAAGACCCGGAATAGACTACTCTCTACGACGCCGGTGACATGCAGCGTCGAATCATTCCATTCAAAAACGGTACTGCCGTATGTATAGTTGGTGGTTGCATGCCATTGAAGCCCAGACAGCCTGAGCATCATTGAGACAGCCAAAATTGCGGAACCGCCGTTTTGAACCCCATGAAATGTCGAGAATGCCCCGGTGTCGTCAGACGACACATCGATGGTTTTATAATAAATCAATCCGTTCGGGAAAACGGCATCGGGAGTCGAATCAAGATGCGGTGGGATTATGTTCCAGCCGCCCCAATTTCCAGATGTATACTTATTCGTATACATTATCCTCGAAGTACTGGGGCTTTCTGCAAACACAATGGCAGTAGAAGGCCAAGCCCTGAAAACTTGATAATGCCAGTATTGGGTTGCTCCGGAACTCCCTTCCGGAGTATCAATCGCTCCAAGCTCGGAACTTAATGTACCCTCAAATCCTAGAGCGAGGATTTTCGTGAGGACATTCTCACCCGATGCGATATGCCCGGAATGGCCACTCCCTGCCCGGTAGAATCCATCTCGCGCTACGCCCTGAAGCGTTGATGCGTTGAGCCCCGCATCGTCCGCATCGACGGCAAGGAGTTTGGCGAGGATATCATCGGCAGTATAGGTGCTTGCCGGAAGTGCAGCATCAGCTTTCGTTCCCTGCGCAGCAGTGGCAAACGCCGATGGATTGAAGGATGTAGCCGGAAGCGCAGCATCAGCCTTCGCGCCCTGCGCAGCAGTGGCAAACGCCGATGGATTGAAGGATGTAGCCGGAAGCGCAGCATCAGCCTTCGCGCCCTGCGCAGCAGTGGCAAACGCCGATGGATTGAAGGATGTAGCCGGAAGCGCAGCATCAGCCTTCGCGCCCTGCGCAGCAGTGGCAGCATCGGAGATTCCGTATCCTGAAAGCGTCGTTGGCTTGCCTGAGCCAATCTTCGACCAATCCAGACTCGGGATATCCGATGTCTGAAGATCCGCGCCCGCAGTGATCAACCCCTTTTGGTCGTAGGTGATCTTCGTCTTGGTTGCTCCAGTGATGGACGTGTTCCCTGAGACAAACGAGGCCAGCCGAGCGGAGAGCGACGCAAAAGCCGCCCGGGCCGCCACGACTTCATCAGCTATCGCCTTCAGCCACTTCGTCCTATTGGCAAGCTGTTTGATCGGCTGCATAGAGACCCCGGAACTTCCGCCTTCGACGGCGTCCGATCGGGATATCTGATCAATTTCCGGGGTGTATTCCTCGAACTCGGTTATCTTCATCAGTTCTCTCCTACAAGATGCGTATGCGGTTTTGTCTGGATTTCCGCGTAGACTCCCGTGGGCTTGATCGCATGGATGAGCGAGTCAAGATCGACATTTTTCCACAGCTCATTGTATCCGTTGTGATACAAAAGCCCGTTATAGGTTTTCGTCCCATCGTAGAAGACCTCGAAGCGGTTCATGAGGGTTACCAGGATGGACGGGAAATCAATGCGCCCGAACCGGACATTGTCCAGGATGAAGCATTTCCCAGAGACGGTTGAGACCTCAATCGTCATTTCCTTCGGTTCCTCGAGTACGATGGCGATTTCCGCCATCCCCGCATCCTCGTTGCCCACTCCGACGGTCTCGAAGATCCGATTCGCGAGAGCTATGCCGCCATCGCGGACGATGACGCGGACAGCCCCAGGCTCCGCCGCGGTGCGGGAGAAGAACGCCACCAGGGCATGGAGCCCTGCCGAGCATGAGACAGTCTGAGATATCGACATGCTCCCATCCGCAACAAGTGCGGTTCCATTGATCCTGTCTTCCACATTGAACGAGGGGAGAGCCCCAGAGAGTGTCCAGCCGTCCAGGCCGGCTTCGAACTCGCCATTTTCGAGCAGATCCACACGAGGCCAGTACTGCGCAATGAAGATGTCCTCGTTGTTGTAGAAGTAGCACAGGCTTTCCCGTATGGAATGGAGGCTCCCCCAGGGAGCGATCAGCCCCCGCTCGATCCGCGCCTTGAATCGCTTCGCGAGTTCCGCATCAGGCTCAGAAAGGATTCTGGATATTCCTGCGAAGAGCGAAACCACTTTGTCCAGGTGCCGCTCTTCGATAGCCTCGATGGAGAGGGTTTTAGCGTAGTAGTCAATGAAGACGTAAAGACCCGCGAAGCCCTGGACGATGGCACCACCCCCGGCTTCCGCATCGGAAACCAGGAGCCGATACGGGCTTGCCTGGGGGTCGAATGCCGAGGGCATCAGAGCGTCAAGCTCAAGGGCAATGCTTGCTGCGTCCATTATGGATTCTCCATGGCGATGACGATGTTCCGCGCCCGTCCTATCGTTCCTGCATCGATGTACGCAGATCGAGTGATAGCAAGGCTTGAGATCCCCACGATTCCAAACTCGTTCGACAGGATATCCTTGATTGCGCCATCCGTGACCGGCACCCCGATCCCGAGCCCGTCGATGTATTCGGTGAGTTTCTCGATGAGATCCGCCTCGATGTAGGCACGAGGAAGTGACGTAGACGCAGCGAGCGTAGCATCGATATCGACCCACGAAATTGTAGGAGCGATGACCCTTCCATTGATTCCGCAGGCCATGCACCCGGGATTCGATGCAGTCCCATCACCCAGAACCACCAGCTCGAGCGCCGCTTCCATGGCAGAAGGCAGTGTTCCTGAGCCATCCTCAGCGACAACCGAAACGTTGAAGCCATCGGAGGGTGGGAAATGTTCCAGGATTCCAACCGAACCCACCCCAGGGACAGCGAGGGCGGAAGCCCTGATCCCCGGAATGCTTGATTTGAAAAGCCCGACGACAAAATCCGAGAATCTCGTATCGAAAGCCGCCTTGCTTTCTGCATCCGATCCTCCGCTCATCGCCGTACCATTCGAGACAGACTGAACCCCGGAAATCGATGAGATCATTTCGGCAATAGCCCCCGCAGGCACGTTCCCGGCCTTACCCTGGATCGTGCATGCGACACTCACCGGGGCGGAAACAGTCTGCCCAGCCGCTATACTGCCATCGATTCGAGTTTCAAAAACGATTCCCCCCGCGGTTCCTGCCTTTGTGCCGGCAGGAATGATGATCGTCGAGGACGCAGCGGAAGGCGCAGAGAATACGACCGTGCCACTCGCGGCAACCCCATCTCGAAGCTCGAGCCCAAACTGCCGGGCCGCGAACTGCCGAGTGTAGGAATCTACATTTGACACAACCGCGACATAGACCGCGGCAAGCTGCCTCGATACCGCCTCGAGGAGCGAGGCGATCGTACTGCCTTCGTTGAAATCGGTAGCCCTTTGCTGATGTGTGATGATGTAAGTCTTCATCGCATCAAAGATTTCCTGATAGGTTTTAGCGATCATAGCACTCCCCGGTAGCTGGATTTCCCCGTTGCAGTCTCATAGTCAAAAGATATGAACAGGGCATCTCCCCTGCCAGAAAACATGAAATTGGAAACTGTCTTGATCCGCGGATCTTGAATGACAGTATCGATTATGCTCGTCGCGATGAACGAGCTTGACATTGCAGGCCGCCCTAGTGCGGTTTTGATCCCATAGGTGCCGAGGCGCAATCTGACACCGAGCGTCTCGGAAAGCCGCGATGAAATCGCTTGCCCCACCGTGGCATCCCGTGTGACGATTTTGAGATCCCCGACATCATCGAATGAGAGTTTACCGGCTTCGAGCGCAAGATCACTGCCAAGGATTTTGTCGGTATCGTCAAGGGCGTAGACTTCGTTGAGCGAGTCCGTGGGATTCGGAGCGTCTCGAGGAATCTTCACCATCCTCCCAGGTTCGAGTTCCGCATCGAGCGCCACCCCATTTGCAATGGCGATATCGATTGCTCTATCAGGATCGCCCAGGTACTCCGCCGCTATCTGTTCGAGCGTCGTACCCGCGGTAGCTTCGCCAAAGTCGAATCCATAGGCGACCTGGGCTCCCTGCGGCGTCGGAATGAGTGATGGAGCCGATGCCGACTTCAGGAGCTTCGCCCCGACATCATCCAACTCCGTTTCTGCCTCATCGAGATTCGAGAAAAACTCAGCTTTGACTTCAGATTCGACTTGCGCGTACTTGGCTTGGACATACTCAGGCCATAAACCGCCGGATTCGATTTGATCCCAGACATTCTCTATGGCCTTCCGCACTTCCTTGTAGGCTGCGATGAGCGACAACGCGAAATCCGCAGGAGCGCTGATCAGTTCGTTGTAGGTTCCGTAGATATCTTTCGCAACCCCTACGACATCCAAAAACGGATTCTTGATATCGTCGGCTATGCCATTGATGAGGTTTTTCCAGGTTCTGATTCCAGTGGTGAATCGCTTGATTTCGTTCCGGATCGGCTGAACGATCGCGGCAAACTCTCCGGTCTTTTCTCGTAACCCGAGAAGCGGCCCGCCCTTCAGAATCCTGTCCGTAGCCTGCCTTCGAGCCAGTTTTTTTGCCTCAGCGTCCTCCTTTGCTTCAGACAACGAAACCTGCACATTACCAGCAGCAACAGCGATGTAGGGCGCATTCTCCGGAGTCAGCATCAACACTTTGATCTCCGGCGGGGTACGGTAATCATTGCGGATCTCCGCCGCCTGCGGAGTATCGAGTTCGGGCGGCACGGGCTGGCCGATGCGGAAGATTTCCGATTCAGCGACGCTTGCCCTCGCCAAGGTCTTCTTGCTGATTTCCCCGAGTGCGACCGCAACGAGCATGTCCGGGTCTTCATAGAGCGCGAGCGCCTGATCAACCTTCGCCAACTGCTCGAAGGGAAACGAAGCCTCAGAGAGAAGATTCGCCGGTTGTGTAGATGCGACCCTCTTCGTTTCCCCCAGAATGCGGAGCCCCAGAAAGTCGATGGAGAAGCTGTGCTGGAATGGCTTGTCTTTCGAACGCGAGAGCTTGAAATCCTTGAGTCTGACTTCCCATGAGTCGGTGCTCACGAACTGGTTGTTTGCGAGGTCTTCGGCATTGGCGGCAGAGAGGTTATAGAGGTTCATCCGGACTTTGTCATACGAGTCGCCGAATCGCTCCTTGTACCGTACTATCTGATCACGGATGTAGAAAATTTCGTCTTTCCCATTCAACCACAGTTCAGACTGAGGGCCGCGATAGATCTTCTTCAGATCCGCATTCCCCGTTGATCCTGAAATGGTGATTCGGCACGGTTCATCGCCGTAGTCGTCGAAGAACATTCCCCCAAACGTTTTTGTTTCCGCGACTCGCGGTGTGAAGACATACTCGACTGACTCCGGAGGAAGAGAGAATGCGAAGTACTCGGGGCTTCCTGTAGCCGGCACGATTTCGAGGAGATAGGAGGATTTCCAAAGGTCTTGATAGAACATCTTCGCCATATCAGCCTCCAGGAGGCGGGTTCAATGACCCGCGTATCGTAGCGGTTCCAACACCAATCCGGTTGACGACGACATCGATCGTCATCTCGGCACTCGTCCCGTAGAATCCCCCTTCCGTCTCGATATGTTTGATGACCTCGTCGGCAACTGCCATCCAGACTTCTGTAACCTTCACCTTGAAATCCATAGGAGCATCGATAGGAGCGAGACGCTCCGCGATGGCTGTCCCGAGTACTGTTTTGTCCATCGCCATGTTCACGTCCCTACGACAGTAGTTCCTACATGAGGCGCTCCGGTTAAAAAGCACATAGGCAGAGCGCAGAATGGCCCGCTTCCACTCGGCGCAGCGACTCCGCTTACCGTCAATGCTCCGCCGGATATCTTGCCGTTGACCGTCTTGATCTCTACTCCTGTTGCGGACATGGTAACCTCATTCCCGAAGGAATCCGTGATTTTGATGCCCATAGCATCCATTTTAGTAGTGTTGCCATGCCAGTCTTCGAGCTCCACGGTTTTCGTGGAGCGCTTCACCCGAAGTACGAACTCATCGTCATCCTCGAGGGTGTAATCTCCGGTATTTTTGTCTGTCGTCTCCGTCCAGCCGCCTTCCATGGTTGTCCGGGCTTCTGACTCTTTCCCTTCCACAAGGAAATCACGTTGAACCTTCGGATCGGTGCGCCGAGGAAAGCCTGAGCAGAGCACGAACCCGGTTTCGAACATACCGGAGGGGAGGAGGACAAACACATACGCATCTTTTGGAGGGAGATCCCGCGTGCCTCCCGTGGTGGAATCCGAGGAGAAGACCCAATCGCGACTCGCCACAGGCACTCGGGAGACGACAAGCCCGCGATCCGTGATGACATCGACCGTGTGGTCTTCCGAGTGCCGGTCAATGACCTTTGCCCACGCGCCATACGATCCGGACTCCCCGCCCCCCATCATCGATGCCTGTCGAGGAGCCTCGACACGTTGAATCTCTTCTATGTATATGGTCTTCATACGTCGCCTCTTTCGAACTCCAGGAGCCTCCGTCCGATGGATGGAATCGGCCCCTTCTTCTGTCCTGATTCGCTGTAGAGGAACCCTCGAGTCAGCGAAAGTTCCATCGTGGGAGATCCACCATAGGCCCAGGAGTGTGCCACCCGTTCGAGGTAGAACTCTCCGCCAAGAAATCCTATTTTCTCGCCTGCCCGCGGATAGTTCGGCTGATCCGGACTGATCATGCTCAGACTCCCTGAGAGAAATCTGTCATTCTCCCCATACCAGTCAGCCAAGAGCGCGGCAGCTTCCTCGAGCACTTTTTGTGTCGAAAACTCTTTCGTGGATCGGTTGAAGTGCCGGAAGGTTGCATTCATTGGCCTGTATCCATACTTTGGCCACTTCTCTTGATTTGCCTTTCGCGCCGCCTTGTACTGATCCATAGCCAGAACTTCCTTGTCGCTCAATTCGCTCCCCGGCATAGTCGCATAGAAGAACGTTTTGACTTCCGCATCGTCATTCCCGACCGAGTAGGAGATCAGCGCTAATGGATCGATTTTAGGCTTGTCAAGGATTTTCCAATCTGCAGGAGAGAAAGGGCATTGTCGTGCGATAATCCGGTAGGAGCCACCTACAACAGCGCCTTCCCATCGCCCGAAAAGCTCATAGATCGGCTGCGGCAAGATGCTTCTCCAGATATCCCAGATCGAGTTGACGCCTTCCTGATAGAAACGCATGGCAAGCGGATATCGTGTCGAGAGCGAGTCAGGGATTCCCTTCTCCATATCGAAATACTTGCTGATGACAGTCTGGACGCCATGCGATATTTCTGCCCCGTCCGGGATTGCAGTGGCGAGTTTTAGAAAGTTCTTGTAGATCGTGCGCAGGATTTCAGACAGCGATCCACCAGAGGTTGCCTGGATTTCGATAGCAAGCTGCTTTGCTGCTGTTTGGCTAGTGGGGCCGCCAACCCAGAGGTAGTAGTTCATGACAAGCTGAAAGGATGCGAGAAGATCGCCGAGGCCGGAACCGGAGACGACGATGGATCGCTGAGGCCCTGAGTCAGTCATCCGGGCGGAGTAGCGGATATCGTGGACGACTCCGCAGTATCGATCGATTCCGAACTCATGGATAAACACAAGATCCATCGGCTGGATGAGATCCATGAAGGTTTTCCCCGAGCGATCGGGCTTCGAAACCAATGTCAGGGAGAACGGGCTTTCCTTCCCCGCGACATCCTCCTCGTAGGAGTAGCCGACGAGGGCATCCGATTCCGTGCCGGAGCCCTCCGGATGCGAGACGAAATTGACGACGGGAGACTCAGAATAGGTAGAACTGGCATAGTCAGTACGGACTACCCGGACGCTGACATCAGGCCGGCGCTGTTTGTAGTCGATCATCTATCGCCTCCCCGCGAGACCAGGAGAGGCAATTCCCAGGTTCCCGACGACAACCCGGATATCCTGGCCACTGCGCATCTTGTCACCAGCCGCATTTATGGTATTGGCGGCTTCCTTGAACGATCCGACGATAGCCATGAAATCGGCGTAAATCGTCTTCCACTCTGCATCCGTAATGGAGATTCCGCCATCAGTACCTGGTTTTTTGGCATTGGCTACTGCGGTTTCGAAAAACCTTGTTATCTTCCCTCCCTCTCCTGACTTATCCGGAAGCGCAAAGAAATCCGCATAGTTCCCCCCGAACCCAAACCGGATAGCCTGCATGAGGTCAACTGCTCCCTCTTTCGGTTTCGTGGTTCCATTCCCCGTGATACCCGTTTTAAACTCATTATACCAATCAGTTTTCCCGAGATTTATACCGGGTATAGCCTTCAGCATCGCAAAAACGAAAGGAGAGATGAAGTTATCGCCCACACCGCTTTTGTTGTTCCCTGCTTCCACCCACTGTTTCCATGCTTTGCTTCCCCATTCTCCTTGGAGCTTTTCTTGTGCTTCTGAGAGGTCTTCCGGCTTCTTAATTCCAGATATGATGGGCATCAATCGTCCGGTAGCCTGTAGGTACTGCGACTGGTCAGCAGTCAATCCATTCATGTTTTCGGTGAACTTGGTCGCCGCCGGAGCATATTTGGGGTCGGCAGATGCTTTCCCAATGATGCTGTTGACCACGCTGATAGTCGCTGCATCATAGATGTAATCCTGGACATTGATAGAGGTTGAGGCAGCCGGCAACACCGGGGCCAAAGGCGCCGTAGCTGCACCGGCGGCTTTCGTTCCCGCCTCCGCTGCCCTATCCTTGTCCATGAGGCCAATAATCGCCGCGAGCCCTTTTGTGAGTTCCGTCTTGATCGTAACGACATCGCTTCCCATATCCGCCAGTGTTTGCCGGATCTTTTCTTGCGCGGTCAAAAGATCCCGTTCCGGAGAGGCGCTACTCGTCGGGGCTTTGATGGTTTCAACGGCTACGTCGTACTTATTGTCTTTATAGGATTTATAGATCGTGTCCGCAGCATTGTAGTTGACGTTCCACATTTTCTGGATGGCTTCGACTGTTCCTTCCCGATTATCGATCCCCCCTGCAATCCGCGTCGCCATGTAATCCATAGTTTCCCGGAAGTATTCCGGCGTTAGCCCGCCCTCGAGGGCTTTCATAGTTTCGATATACGAGCCACCCGCATACTGTTTGTACGCAGACCATTTCCCCGTCCTGTCATCCTTGAAGCCGGCAGCACTGGCCTTTTCAAGTGTCGTCTTCATCGCTTGGAAGGCGATAACGTCGTATTCTCTCTCGAGCCCCGTTGCCGAGGCCGTCGCATCGGACATCGACCGATATCGCTGGTAACCCTGTTCCCCCTGCCAGAGAGGGTTCTTGCCTCCGATCGATGCGATGAAGTTTTGAACCCTCGTAATCTCCCCGAACCCCTTCACAACTCCCCGAGAAAGCCCTTCCTCAAAGATCCTGAGCGTTGCGTTGAGGTACTCTTGAAATTGCCCAGTATCCATCCCTGATGCGAACGTTCCGCCATAGGCATACCCGAGTGCATCGCCGGACTTGTACCTTCCCGCCAAGCCTTCTGCCTTGAGAAGCGTACTCCTATCTGCCCCGGTGCCGCGCTCATAGTTGAAAACTCGGTATTCCGCTCCCTGAGCTTCGGATCGACTCAGTCCATAACGGGCAAGATCCGTCATCACGGAAATCCCATCCTCCATGGAGTAGCCGAACTTAGCCGCTGTCTTCCCTGCAATATCCAAGGCTTGCTGGAACGCCTCATGGTTTCCCGAATACGAGCCAGTCATCGTGTCGAGCATCGCCGCCAATTTCATGGACGGCTGCATGACTCGCTCATAGGCTTCGGAGAGCTTGTTGCCTGCGAAGCCTGCGAGAAGCGCGATACCTGCGACTGCCCCCCCGGCAAGTTTTGCAGGAGAAAGGTCCTTGAGGAGGGTTAACAACTGCGGGCCTTGCGTCGCCGCCCCTACAGCGAGTTGTCCGAGTTGGCCAGATCCGAGCGCATTTCCATACTGCCGGCTTGCAGAAAGGATCTTCCCCATCAGGGTTGCCGGCTGAACCTTTTTCCTGCCGGTTCTCAGACCTGCCCCAGGCTTTTTCTGTAGCCGAAGCTCATTCTGCGCCCTGAGCATGATTTTTGCGGCATCTCTGCCCCCCCGCTCATCGCCCTTCGTCATCGCTTCTTGGATAGCGACTCGCATTTTGTCGATGATTTGCTCGAGGTCGGTTTCAACAGCAGATGGAATCCCTTCCGTTCTGGCGTTCCTCTCCTGTTCCTGTTCAGCCTCGTACCGTTCCCGTGTGAATTGCGGTATTCGTGCTTGAGGTTCCGCTTGAGGTTCTGGCTTGCGTTCTGGCTTCGGTTCTGCCCTTGCTTCCTCCTGCGGTTCATTCTCAGACTTCGCAGGAGGTTGTTTTGGAGGTTCCGCCTTTGGTTCTGAAGGAGGTAATACCGGTAGTTGCAGGGCGGTTTGCGTATCTGGCGCAGTACGCTTTTCCTGGACTTCCTCTTGTTTTTCGAAACGTTCTGTCCGTATCGGTTGAAGCTCAGAGTAATCCCGAAGGATCTGAACAGGTATGCGCAGGAGTTCAGTACTTCCAACAGACTCTGGACGAGAAGGTGGAGGAATCAGATTCTCGTTGTAGACCCGCACAACCGATACTGGGATTTCAAGTATCTCTGGCCTTGGCTCTGTAGGAGCAGGCGGAAGTTCTGAGGCTTCAGCGGTGTACTGTCGGAGCCCCGAGACCGGGATGGTGAGCATCTCCGGCTCCCCTTCGGCATCCGGGCGCCGGGCGGGCTTGCCGGCCTCGGCCTCCTGGTACTGTCGGAGCACGGAGACCGGGATGAGGATGGACTCCGGCTCCGGCTGCGCGGTGTCAGCCGGGATCGTCCCGGGCTTGGCCGAGTACTCCCGGAGCACGGAGACCGGGATGAGGATGGACTCCGGCTCCAGCTCCACGGTGTCAGCCGGGATCGTCCCGGGCTTGGCCGAGTACTC
>Ga0247841_10003322_pt1 | contig 30148 bp, 27 predicted proteins | sample LaCruzMarch2015__2_FD_192410 | JGI IMG/M metagenome (GOLD analysis project Ga0247841, IMG submission 192410) | Freshwater microbial communities from meromictic Lake La Cruz, Castile-La Mancha, Spain - LaCruzMarch2015_18m | ecosystem: Environmental > Aquatic > Freshwater > Lake | place: Spain... | reverse complement strand
AGAACAGGAATTCCCACCGACAGACACTCATCTCCAAGCGAGGTATGTTTGGCAATTACTAAGTCCGAATGGGCGCAGAGATCGTAGCTGAAGTATGACTTATCATAATCCATTGAAATTATCATGTTACCAGAGGAATTTATTTTCTGGATAGTTTCAGCGAATACAGGTAATGACACCCAATTAACATACTTATATCGAAGAATGATAAAAATATCAGGAATTTCCTTAGATAACCGAATCATATCATCAAGAAAATGCTGATGGGCTTTCCAGTTGAGCAAAAGATCCACTTGAGAATTTTGCCATTCCATATGGGTGTGAAAACCTAATGCGGTAATGATCCTGAGTCCCTTGGAAATGGGCGCTTTAAGGATTTGTGGGGGGGGTGACTTTTTTGCCTCCAATAAGTTATCAGACCGGATTTGCCCGACGGGTAGATAATGATCAACACAATTTATTGGAGATCTTTTCAATGCTTCAACAGCGAACGGACTCGCGCAAAGATAATTGTTTAAAATTATTGATGAGAGCAAACGATTAAATGCAAAAATGAACCGTGACTGAGTTCCCACGGTCCTGATACCCCGGCTCTCAAAAGCCAGCAATAATGCCTTGGGGCAGAGAATTTCATAATCTATGAGTGCGACCTTCAAATCTGGATATGCTTCAAGTGCTGTTGAAAATGATTTATAACCCGCATAAAAATTGGTCAGATGCAGCAGACATATAAGGTGCTGCATATTACGAACGTGTAGGATTCCCTTACTCCATACAACTAAAACAGAGTGGATATTTGTTATAAATGATTGATGGGGGTTACCTAAACAGACCCATTTTAATTTTTCAGATGGGCTGATCCAACCACTGTAATCGATATGAAGCAATCTCTCCGGGTGAAGTTCTGAATCTATCCGGGCTGAATGGAAGTAGTCGTTTTTGAGAAGATTTCCATAATCCAAACCCTTGTGAGTAACTAATGCAACGCGGGACTGATCCACCTCTCTTGCAGAAGTCCCTGTATGAGATACAACTTGACCTCGGAACCTTAATGTAGTCTTGAGAAAATAAAAAAATCTGCGAATTATACTTTTAACTATCGCCACTCCACTTTCTAAAGTGTCAAATGGTATAACTAACAGTCGGACATTAGGTGCCAGTTCAGGAGTTAACCAGCCATTTGGACTAATATCAATTAATAAATGATTGAGATCAGGATGCGCTCTGGCCCAGATATTGACGTAGCCCGTAAAATCCAGATTCTGGGATGCAACCTGGGACTGGATTACTAACTGTAATCTTTTTGTGATATCAGTATTACCAGGGAAGAGTTTTTCAAAAACCTGAAGAAACTCGATTGGGGCAATTTGCTGGGTTCTTTTAAATGCTTTCATGTTATGGTCAGTTTCAATATCTGAAAAACCTTTAAAACAAGAAAGTTCCTCTAAAGGCAGAGGTATAATACCCGCGTGTTTTAATTTTTCTACCCAACTAATTTCTGTTTCGGGTGTGCATTTAAAATCTGCCAACTTTAAATAAAATACTCGATAACCAATTTTTCTAAGTAATTTGCATATGGGAACTAAATATTTTGGAAGGGTAACAAAAATGATATCCATGGTTTTTCCTTTTTCGGTCTTTCTGATCCAAAAATTTCGGGTCATCGTGATCCATTCGTCATCGACACCACTCAATCACCTATTTTTATTTTGGGATTTTTGAATTATATTTATAAAAAATATGGCGATAATCATAATCTAATTTTCACTCCATGTTGTGCAAGATATTTTTTTGCTTCGAGAGGTGTTTGATGTGTAAAATGAAAAATACTTGCTGCTGCAACAGCTGATGCACCCCCTTGAGTAATTGCCTGAAGCATATCAGAATAACCGCCTGCCCCGCCTGAAGCTATAACTGGAATTGTCACTACCTCACTAACATTTTTAATAAGATCAATATCATATCCAGACATAGTACCGTCAAGGTCAATCGATGTCAACAGGATCTCTCCTGCACCGCGACGCTCCATCTCTTGTGCAAAAACAACCGGATCTTTCCCGGTTGCGTATATTCCTGAATGGGAAAAAATTTCATACTTCCCGTCACATTTTTTTCTTACATCTATTGAAATAACCGCACATTGTGATCCGAATTCTTCTGATATTTGCTGCACAATTTCTGAACATAAATGTGCTTGTGTATTTATTACAATTTTATCGGCACCTACATTAAAAAGAGTTTCAACGTCTTTTATTGTTGTAATCCCCCCTCCAACCGTTAATGGCATAAAACATTCATCAGCCATTTCATCTATCAGTTTAAAGTCCGGTTTTCGGTGTTCTGTAGTTGCGCGGATATCAAGGAAAACTAATTCATCAACATCTCTCATATTGTATACCTTGACCGATTGCATCACCGATCCTATGCATCTCCAACTATCGAATTTTACTCCTTTAACAAGTTCACAGCCATTATACAGTATCGTAGGCATGACACGTAATTTCAACAAATTATTCACCTATATCCAGGAAATTCCTGATTAACTGAAATCCTATCTTTTGACTTTTTTCTGGATGGAACTGTACCCCAAAAATATTATCCTTATTCACTGCTGAAATAAATGAACCACAGTAGGGAGTATATCCGATTACTTCTGTTTTTTTACATCCTACAAAATGATAACTATGCACAAAATAGAAATCTTTTCCAGAGGCGATTCCTTTAAATAGCGGATTTTCATTTTCAAAAAAAACTTCGTTCCATCCAATATGAGGTATTCGCGTATCCTGTTCATTGGGAATAAATCTCTTTATTTCCCCTTGAACCCATCCCAATCCTAATTTTTCTCCCCCCTCCCATCCTTTTTGAGCCAATAATTGCATGCCCAGACATATACCAAGAAAAGGTTTTTTCCCATCAATTATCTGATTATGCAATAGGGAGATCAGATTATCAGATTCCAAGCGTTCCATCCCATTTTTAAAATTCCCTACACCTGGAAGTATGATATGTGTTGCTGATTCAAGATCAGAATTTTTATTCGATATTACTGCAGATCCTCCACATTCTTCAACCGCTCGCTTAACGGAATCAACATTCCCCATACCATATTTAACAATGGTAACACGTTTCTTCATGGTATTACCTGAAAAAATGAATACGCTCCCTTATTCAACATTATCATAATTAATTTTTGTAAGATTGCCATCTTTATCTTTGATTAAATCGCCTTTTGAATCACATAAAAATATTTTTTTATTGGTAAATTTATCACATATGTTTATAAATTCCTCTAATGAAATGTCAATATAATTTAATATTTTTTCAAGAGGATACCCAAGATATTCATAAGGGAATTTACCTTCATGCAATCTGACCATCTTTAACGCCTCCTCTCTTGTAAGACGCCCTCTCCTGATATGTAAAGAAGTACAATCCGTACTACGTCCAAATCCGAATTTTAAAAATTTAAAATATTCATGAATTGCGACCTGATAATTATCCAAGTTTGAATAATTTACTATTGAACCCCATGTTACATGTGGAAAAACTTCAAATCCATAAGATTGAGCAATCAGGGCATTATGAAAGCCGTCCCAAGGAACATAGTAACCAAGGTATATTCCTGTGACACCAATTTCCTCTAGTTCATCATCAGAAGGATATGTGTAAGCAATTAGATCTTGCTTTGTAATACCGTCCTGACCAATAAGATCTGAAACCCTCAATCCCAGTAAACCCCCGAATTCCTCAAGCCATCGACGGTTCAAACATTTACTTTCTACTGCTGATGCTGGACCTCCATACTCATTTTGAACGTTCTCTCCCCATATGATGAGTGGTATTTTATATTTTACAGCAATTTGGACGGGTATTGTAAAAATCGTTACATGTTCTGGCCATGAAATATCTCCAACATTTCGTAGCGCGAATCTGTTGATCTTTTTTCTGATTGAAGGGTTAGTTGTAACTTCAATATAATCAACACCGAGATTTTTTAAATTTTCAATATTTCGTCTGCCAATATCAGATAACATACATGTTGTGGAAGTTACACATAATGGGTTGTAACCTAATTCTAATATTGTTAAAACTTGAAATGTACTATCTTTTCCTCCACTGACAGGAATAATGCAATCATAATTACTTCCATCTTTCGAACGGTATTTTTCAAGTATCCCCCTTAATTCCGTTTTCCGTTTATCCCAGTCAATCTGGTGTCGATTTTCATAATTATGACATGCACTACAAACACCATCTGCATGGAAAAAAAGATCAGGTTTGGTATCAGGAAGCAGACATCGTTTACAATACCGAATATATTTTTTTTTCTGCATTATTGAAACCTATTTTTTTTGGTTTTAATCCTTTTAATGGTATGTTAATTTTGGGGATTCAGAATTGTTTTTGTAATATCCTTATGGCTTTTCTCCATTTTTATGAAATTAAATTACCTAACGAAATTTTTCCAATTGTCGACAACAAATGTTTCTTTGTTGAAGTAGGTGCGTAAAATGAATGACTAAGTCAGATTATATGAAATCACGAAAACCGCATTGCCAAGGCGCGATCCGACAAGGTGTCGCACCGATCCCCTTAAGGGGGTGGGAATCCTCACAATGCCGGAGTTTAGGGGCGGTAGTCCCCTTTACTATATTTGCCAAGACCGTGATTTACCAATATAAATGATGACGACCCGAATAATTTATATTACTGGAACAAAAAATTGAGTCCGAAAACACGTTTATATTTACTCCGTTTGAATTTCATTGCAACCAGATTTTCTCAAACGGAGACTAATCACTCCTTTTGGGTAATTTCAGACCATCCTGATTTGGGAGAAGAACCTCTTTTTGTTAAGAAATATGATTCCAGTGAAGGGGTGAACCTTTTTTAATATCGACAACTGCGTTTTTCCCTAGTACAGTTTCGAAGTATTTGGGTTCTATACCGTCGCTCGGTCGAATTGAGCGGATATTATCGCTTGTAATTTTTTCCCCTTTTTTTATATCCCTCACAACAAATAATGAGCGTCTAAATTTCCGGTTGGCTTTCTCAGATTCGGTGATGCCGTAATTTACCCGTCCTAATGCAGCCCCAGATTCCCTTATTGCAACAACCATTTCCTTGAATTCCCCCGGTTCAGTTGAAAAAGGACTGTCAGGTCCCGGTGTTTCCCGGGACATGGTGAAATGCTTCTCAATGATACATGCACCCAGCGATACAGCGATTATCGGAGTGATGTTGCCCAGAGTATGATCTGACAGTCCGATGGGTACTTTGAATTTTTTGATGAGATCAGGAATAGTCCGGAGGTTCATCTCTTCAGGAGGTGCGGGATATGCACTTGTGCATTTTAACAGGGCAACACTATTATTTCCTGTGCTGTTGATCGTTTCGATTGCCTCACGAATTTCTTTTTCTGACGCCATCCCAGTAGAAAGAATAATCGGCTTTTTTGTTTCAGCAATGTACTCGATAAGAGGGAGATCAACGAGTTCAAAGGATGCAATTTTATAGGCGGGAACCCCCATTTCTTCAAGAAAATCTACAGCCGAACGATCAAATGGGGTTGAGAAGAGATCCATCCCCAGATCATTAGATATTTTTTTCAGTTTAGGTTGCCATTCCCAAGGAGTATAAGATTCTTTATATAACTCATACAGGTTCCTTCCACTCCAGAGTGTTCCATCCCCGACGCGGAAATATTGGTTATCACAGGGTATGGTTAATGTGTCCGGTGTATAAGTTTGAAGTTTAACTGCATCTGCACCTGCATCTTTTGCAGCATGGATAAGAGCGACAGCTTCTTGAAAATTTTGGTTATGATTCGCAGAAATCTCTGCTATACAATAGGTAGTTTTTCCCTTTCCTATGAGATGAGATCCAATCTTAAAAGAATTCCTCATTTGCTCACTCCTGTTTGAGTATCATATGGTACGCCTTGTCAAGCCCTCTTGTAAAGATTTCTGAATATACAAAACCTGCTTTCCTGAATGCTTTACAAGAGATTTTATTGGATGTTTTAATATATGCATGAACTCGCGTGACTGCTGTGCTTTCAAAGAGTATCTTTGTGGAAATATGCATAGCATGCACGCTGATATTTTTTCCACGATGAGTTGGATCAATCAGAATTGAGATCGTTGCATCGGTGTGATCAACCTCAAAACGAACTTGCCCGACTGGCATGCGGTCTCTTGTTAAAATGATAAAATAGTGGGTATTTGGATCCACAATTTTTTCCAGGAACCATTTCATATGTTCATCCCAAAGAATGGGTTTGCTGCTGAAAGATACTTCTCTAACGTATGGATCGTTTATCCAGTAGAAAACGGTCCAGCAGTCTTTTGGTCTCGCTTTTTCCAGAATAATATTTGGTCCACAAATGATATCCGCCACACGCTCTGCTCCTTTTCCATCAACAAGCTCTGTAGCGTTTCGGGATAATTCATTGCGTAAATTCAATGAATTCATCACTTTTCTGACACAGGGTAGGAACTTTGCATCAAGCGTTCTGTCAAAAACCCCTAGATTGATGGCGGCTTTCCTTTTTTGGAGGGATTCGCACACGCGTTTTTGGTTATCGGCAATCACAACCGTTATCATTGGAACGCCTATATATGCAAGTTCAAGAGTAGTGCTTCCCCCTGCGGTTATTGCCAAATCTGCCCACGCAAAGAATTCCCCCATATTCCTGACATCATGCAACAGCTCAATTGCGTGTTTTGAAGAATCAAGACTGCGGGAGATACTTTTAAGATGTGGGTTAGATCCTCCGACAATAATTTTTGCCGAAAAAAAATCTTCTGGTAACTGCTGAAGAACCTTGATGATATGCAGGGAAGCATTGCCTGGATCACTTCCTCCAAGGGTTACTAAAATGTTGAACGCCTTTTCCGGATTTGGGTGCCTACGATATTTCCAGGAAATTATTTCTTTTCTCAGCAGGGCATACCTCGGCCCGAGCAGTAATCGCATTCCGGGATTATCCGGATAACGAACCTCATCAGCAGCATAAATATTCTGGTTGAGTACGAGATCGGCGTAATAATGCTCTGCATGCCCATAATCATCGATAAAAAGAATCCTGCAATTATGTTCTTTCAATATCTTCTGGTAATTAGCGCCAAATTGATAACCATCGACAACAACCCACGATGATTCATTTTTTTTTGCAATTTCTGCGGTTATTGCAGCATCCTCATCACTCCCCGGTTGTTCTGTGATGGTCAGAACATTCATACTCTCCGTTCGAATGCGTTGTTCAAGTGAAGGGGAGCCTGGAGCCATAAGAAAAGTAACCGTTCCGCCATTATCCTGCCAAACCTGCGCGAGTGCGAGACAACGCATCACATGACCAGTACCGATGCGGGTGTTGGCATCACCGCGGATAAGAAGTGTGTGTTTTGCCATACGAGTTTAGATTACCTTTTGTTTGATCTCTTTATTTATCTCAAGTAGTTCGGGATGTTTTTGCAACAAATCCAGAATGTCGATCCATGAAAACACGTTTTCACCAAAATGGCGGTAAATATGGGTGACAAACTCAAAATCTTCCGGAGTATCAACCGTCCATCTCATTGATGAAAGATCTTGTTCATTATTCACTTCACTGATCCTGAACTTATCCGGATGATGATAAATGTAGGGAGTCACGTGTTCACGATATGCCGGATTGGTCTCTTCTTTCCAACACCGTTCCAATGCTGAAAAGCTCATCACTTCTGTATCAAGTCCCCATGGAAATGTACGAAAAGGAAAAGTATTTGAAATATAATCGATGTTGGGTTCCTGTGCAGAGAATTTTTCAATAATTCGGTCAACAATCGTGGGTTCAATTAATGGGCAATCCGAAGTAATCCGCACGATGGTTTTTGCGTTATATTCCCGTGCAGCCTGGTAGTAGCGATCCAACACATCATTTTCACTGCCCCGAAAAAAATTCCATCCATACTCACGGCACAAGGAAACAATCTTATCATCTGCAGGATTTACTGTTGTGGCAATTACAATCTCATCAATTTTTTTTGCTCTCTGGATATGCTCCATATCCCGGACCAGCATTGGTTTACCAGCAAGATCCAACAGAACTTTCCCGGGGAGCCGTGTACTTCCCATTCGGGCCTGTACTATGGCAATAACACCATTCATGAATAAGCACCAATTACTTTCTTAATGGCAGCAATAACATCATTGACATCATAATCATTCATTTTCGGAAAGATTGGAAGTGAGATAATCTCTTCATATGCTTTTTCCGCAACCGGGCACAGTCCACGTTTAGTTCCTAACTTTTGTTGATAATAGGGATGCAAATGAACAGGAATATAATGGACATTTACCCCTATTCCTTCCGCCCGGAGAGCCTTAAATATCGTTGTCCTGTCGGCATGAATTTTTTCTGGGTTTAACCGGATAACATATAGATGATATGCATGACTTATATCCTTTCGCACACCCAATAATGTAATCTCTGGCATACTGGCAAAAGCTGTATCATATCGTTTTGCGATCTCCTGCCTGCGGGATATCCAGCCAGGCAGGTGTTTTAACTGGCTGATGCCTAGGGCGCACTGGATATCTGTTAACCGGTAATTAAATCCCAGATCAACCATTTCATAAAACCAGGATCCCTGTTCCTCCCGCTGATGGTGGTCTGTGCTGATGCCGTGACTCCGGAATAATCGCATCTTTTTAGCAAGTTCCGGACTATCCGTTGTAATCATACCCCCTTCTCCGGTAGTAATATTTTTTACAGGATGAAAACTGAACGCGTTCAACTGAGCGAGAGTGCCCACCGGTCGGTTCTTATAGTGCCCGCCAAGAGAATGGCAGGCATCATCAACGATCATAAGATGATGCCTGTCTGCGATCTCCCCCAAATGATCATAATCACATGGTTGACCTGCATAATCGACCGCTATGATAGCTCGTGTTCTGGGAGTAATCTTCTCTTCTATTTTATCTGGATTGATGAGCAGGGTATCCGGATCAACGTCCGTAAATATGGGTTTTGCTCCCTGGAACACAACACAATTAGCAGTCGCCGCAAAGGTCATGGTTGGAACGATTACCTCATCTCCCGAATGTATTCCAAGTGCATACATAGAGGTGTGAAGAGCTGCAGTTCCATTGCTGACTGCCACTGCTTCTTTTGCCTGAACAACATCTGCAAATTTTTGTTCGAATTCGGGGATCTTCGGCCCTGTGGTAAGCCAGTCACTGGAAAGGACATCAACCACCGCTTTGATGTCATCATCATCAATTGATTGTTTTCCGTAGGGAATCATTATTCAAAAGAAAATCTATGATTTTTTTTGAAATCCAATCATCTATGCAGAATCAACAATTTTTTTCAGTTCTTCTGACCTTAGCCAACAGTCATTTGTCTCACTTGAATATCTGAAACCATCAGGGAGTGATTTCCCCTTATGGATGTTGGTATCCCCCCAGAATGAAAATTCCGGTTCGATAATAAAGTGAGAGTCAAACTCTTTTGCATGTCGGCTTTCATCCTCGGTCAGTAGAACTTCATGGAGTTTTTCTCCGGGGCGGATACCAATATTCTTGATCCTTGCACCCGGTGCAGTAACCTTCGCAAGATCGGTAATTCTCATGCTTGGGATTTTAGGAACAAAAATTTCACCCCCCTGCATGAGTTCAAGACTGTTGATAACAAATCTAACGCCTTGATCGAGAGTTATCCAGAACCGTGTCATCTGTTGATTAGTAATGGTGATTTCACCGGTCTTTGCCTGTTCTTTAAACAATGGGATGACACTTCCTCTGCTTCCGATAACATTTCCGTAACGAACAACACTGAACTTGGTTTTCCGTTTTTCACCCGTATAGGAATTTGCCTGAATAAACAATTTTTCCGCAACCATTTTCGTTGCACCGTAAAGGTTTACCGGATGAACCGCCTTATCAGTGCTGATTGCCATTACTTTTTCAACGGAATTATCAATAGCAGCATCAATTACATTTACCGACCCGCCAATATTGGTTTGGACTGCCTCAATGGGATTATATTCACAAGTTGGAACCTGTTTTAATGCAGCAGCATGAATTACGATATCAACGCCATTCATCGCCCGGTTAAGGCGATTCTTGTCCCGTATGTCCCCGATTAAAAACCTCAGGCGATTATCTTTAAAGGCATTGTGCATTTCCATCTGGAGAAGTTCCCCTCGTGAGAAAATCCGCAGATTTTTAGGGTTGTAATTTGTTGTTAGGATCTCGGTGAATTTTTTACCAAAAGACCCGGTACCCCCAGTTACAAGGATTACTTTCTCTTCAAATATTGACAATTTCTAACCCTCACCGTAAATGATATTTGTTTAGTATTGTTCCTTATTATTAATGGCTCTTCTATTGATTTAGGCTTAACAAGTCTAAAAAAAAGTATTTCCGTCATAGTGTGTTACAGCCCTGGGTTTAGGTTCATTACTACTTTTTTTGTGCTACCAGCCACATATGCGAAGAAAGATTATTATCTGCTAAAAATTTCTGAAATGGAATGCCAAGTCGGTCCCAATCGTCAATTAAAATCTGTTTTAAAAATGATTGTGATGAGATATCATATGCACCACTCAATACTTTTTTTCTGACGAGCTCTGCATCGAGTTCCCCCGGGGTGATGACTTCAAGTACTTCAAAACCGCATCGCTCAACCAATAATGCAATGGATTGGGGATTAAAAAAATTTAAATGCGGGAAGGAGGTGTTATCAGATCGGTCTTTGAGTGTCAAAATGTCGAAACCTTCAACATTTGGACAGGTCACAACTAAAATACCGCCTTTTTTCAGGAAAAATTTACATCTTTCGAGGAATACAAACGGTCGAAATAGATGTTCGATCACCTCAAAGCTTACAATAACATCAACGCATTCCAGCTCCAATGTAACATCCTCAATCGGCGTTTCGATTACATCAAGACCTTTTATTTTACAAGTGTTTGCAAGAGTAGGTGAAGGTTCAACTGCGATTACCCTTCTAAATATTTTAATATTTTCAAGTATCTCGCAGAATGTACCAAATCCCGCGCCAACGTCCATTAGAGTTCCTGTTGAAATATTATATTTTTTGCAAATCTGTAGGATATGCTTCACGCGGGGCATAAAAATATTTTTTTTTCGGGTATTTTCTGTAGCTGGAAAAATAAATTTATTCCAATAATCTATACCTTTTGATGTTGAATAAAACAGATTAAGAATTTTCTGTGTTGGACGAGGGTTAACGAACATGGTTTTGCACACGTTACATTGAACATACTGAATATTATGCTTTTTAAAAACAAATGTAAAATTATCAGAGTCACAGGCGGGACAATTTACTATGACAAATTCATCCTGATATCTGATCAAATTGACGATATCCTCACCAAATGTTTTTGATTCGTCTATCATTAAGAAATCTGGGCGAATATCATTTTCTTTCATATCATCCACCTAAAAAATAATAAGATATCATTTGTGATTATCACCATTAAAATGATATACAAATTTGTCGAGTCCTGAAACTATTTCTCATAGATTTTAGCTTAAGATAACTTGAACGTTTCATCAACTCACCGGCCAAAAACTCTGATATCGATACCCAGAATAACCTCTTGGGGCCTTTGCAAAAAAAGTTCCGGTTCGACAACTCGCTCAGTATTTCTGATTTTTCCGATTGAGTTAATCGAAAACCGGGGAACTGAAGTAGCGGATGCTTTGGGATTATTTTAAATTTGACATAATATTCCTTTGTGTTCCCGCTTGTTGATCGAGAAAATGCGCGTTATGTATGTAAATCGATGATAATTATTGCGATGAAATTAGGCTCTGGCAGTTTTTCCCAGTTGGCTGTCCAACAATTGTCGTAGCTCGTTGGATTGGATCTTTCAGAGATAATGAGTTCACCATTAAACTAATACGTTCCGCTGATATAATGATTTAAGAAAACGAGGGGATATTTCGATTAATAAAGGGACTAATCATTCAGGGGTGATTATATATGAAAATCAATAAAGGGCAATTCTCGCTCTCAACTGCAGATAAATTAAAATTTGATTTACGTCGTGGGAATGGGTCATTATTTCGCTTTGCAATAAACAGAGTCAAGTGGCACCTTTTCCCTCGGATGCATCTGGTTCCGGATTTTCCTGACCACGTAGATATTGAAATTTCCACGCTCTGCAATATGAAATGCCCCATGTGTTATACTACAACAGAGGAATTCAAAAAGACTGTCCCCCGGCAATTCATGCCATTCGATCTTTTCAAAAAAATTGTTGATGAATGTGCACGATACAATATTTATTCAATCAGATTAAGCCTGCGGGGCGAATCATTAATTCATCCGTATATCGTGTCTATGGTTGCTTATGCAAAAAAACAGGGCATCCGGGAAATATCGACCTTAACCAATGGACTCGCTCTTACACCAACCTTATTTGAGCAACTGCTCGAAGCGGGACTTACCTGGTTGACAATATCGGTAGATGGCATGGATGAAACATATGAGCAAATTCGTAAACCTGCACGATTTTCAGATGTTCTTACAAAAATTAAAGCCTGTTATCGGATCAAGCAGCAACACCATTCTGTTCATCCGGTGGTAAAGATTCAAAGCATCTGGCCAGCAATCAAAGATGATCCCACGCGTTTTTACGAAACATTCGCACCCTATGTCGATCTTGTGGCGAGTAATCCTTTGATCGATTATCTTGGAAAAGATGATGATTCGTGTATCTCGTATGAAGAAGACTTTGATTGCCCTGTTCTCTATGAACGCCTCGTTGTTGGATCAGATGGCTCGGTACTGCTCTGTTCAAATGATGAAAACGGACGGTATATTTTAGGCAATGCAAAAAAAGAGGATCTTCATACAATCTGGCATGGCTCCTTAATTACTCAGGCACGGAGATTGCACCATATGCATAGGGGTTATCTGGAAATTGAACCGTGTCGTCACTGTTATCTGCCACGGCAAACAAAATCAATAAAAGAACAGATTGGATCTCATGAAATCGTAGTTGAAAAATATACTGGAAGAACTGATGAGATCGGGAAATAACCATGTGTCCGAAAATCGTTACCATCCATCAGCCGGAACATCTTCCTTGGCTAGGTTTTTTCCATAAGATGTCTCATGCAGATGAATTTATTATTCTGGATAATGTCCAATTTCGGAAAAATTATTTCCAGAATCGAAATAAGATACGTACTAGAACCGGGTGGCAGTGGCTCACAGTACCCATAGAAAAACATCAAAGTACTGATCAGATCCGACAAATAAAAATCAAGAGCAGTGAAGGTTGGGAAATATCAAATTTAAACCGGATTCAGGCAAATTATGTTAGGGCGCCATATTTTACATCGTTTTTCGAAGATCTAAAGAAATATTTTTCTCCTAATAGCGATTCATTGGTCGATCTGAATGTTCAATTAATTAAATTTCTACAGAATGAAATGAATATCCCTACTTCAATTATATTGGCTTCAACAATTCTCGATAACCCCGGTAGTGGTGGAACTAACGTAACCTTAAATCTCTGTAAGGCGGTTGGAGCCGATATTTATTTATCGGGTGTTGGTGGACGGGAGTATCTTGATACAAATCACTATATGCAAGAAGGGATCGACGTAATTTTTCAGGATTTTCATCATCCTGAATATTCACAATGTTATGAGCCCTTTATACCGGCAATGTCAGCGATCGATCTCCTCATGAATCATGGAGAAAAAAGTGGAGATATTCTTAAGGGAGCGAATTTAAAATGATGTCTATTAGAATTCACGACAAATCGGTGGGCGATGGATTTCCGGTATTTTTCATTGCTGAGATCGCAGGCAATTTTACTAATTTTGATCAAGCGAAGAAAGTAATCAACGCTGCGATTCGGTCGGGTTGCGATTGTATTAAATTCCAGACTTATTCTGCGGATACAGCAACCACGCGGAAAAACTATTTTGATATGGAGAATGTCGGACGCGTCCCTCAATATGAACTCTTAAAATTATGCGAATGTTCACCCGAACTCCAACACCAAGTTATGGATTATTGCCGTTCTGAAAAAATTCTCGCATTTTCTGCACCGTCGCATATTTCTGACCTTGAATTACTGGAAGCACTTGAAAACCCGGTCTACAAAATTGGTTCGGATCTCGCGTGCCATATACCGCTGCTCCATAAAGTAGCGCAATTCAACAAGCCGATTATTCTTTCAACGGGCATGTGTACACTTGAAGAAGTACGTCTATCAGTTGATACGATCCTTAATGAAGGAAATGATCAACTCATCCTTATGCATTGTGTATCTGATTATCCTGCTAAATATAATGAAGTGAATCTGCGTGCAATTACCACCCTTAAAGAAACATTTGGTCTCCCGGTCGGATATTCTGATCATTGCATCGGTCCTGAGATATCCCTCGCGGCAATAGCACTCGGAGCAAATATTATTGAGCGTCATTTCATGACGAAAGGGATTAAAGGAGGACCGGATGCCGTTCTCAGTTCTGATGAACAGGAGATGCGCTACCTGATTGATACCGCAAAACATATTGGGAGTGCATTTGGGGATGGCATTAAGCGTCCATCCCCCAGTGAATATCGCAATCGGCTTAGAAATCGTGTTAGTATCTGTTCTTTGATGGATATTCCAACAGGGACAATTATTATGGAAGACATGGTAGATATTCGTCGACCGGGATCTGGAATTCAACCCGTTTTTTTTGAACAGATAATTGGAAGAATTGCACGAAAAAATATACCCAAAGATGAGGCAATAACATGGGATATGATATGATTAAATCCGTGGATGAAGGACAAAAAAATTTCTTGTGGGAACAATTAAATGTTAATTGGCTACGACCTGAAAGTGCTCTATGGCGCGCCCTTGATTCGACTTTAATCTCAAAATTTGATTTATTATCCCCATCTTTAGATCTTGGTTGTGGAAATGGCATTCACAGTTTTATCAGTGCAGGTGGTGCTTTTTCAACAAAATATGACTGGTATATCAATTCAGAACCGGATGGTTTTTCAAAATTAAATGATATTTATGATGTATACAAAACTGATTCCATTAACAAATACATCGTAAAAAAACCACAATATCATTTTTCAGTTGGTTTGGATCCCAAAGACAATTTACTAAAACAGGCTCAGCACCTAGATTTTTACGACAAAACAATTAGTTTTGATGCGAATAAATCTCTCCCCTTTGAAAATGATTCGTTTAATTCAGTATTTTCAAATGTGTTATATTGGCTTGATGATCCTGAAAAATCATTAAAAGAAGTATATAGAATTTTAAAATATGGCGGAAATGCGTTTATATTTGTACCAGATGTAAAATTTCGAGAATATTGCACATCTTATCAGTGGAAAATATTAAATTCGAAATTGCTTGAAAAAATAAACCATGGTAGATCTGAAACAATGCAATGGGAAACCAGTGAAGATAATTTTTTAATTCTGATAGATAAAATTGGATTCAAAATGATTTATCATAAAGAATATTTATCTAAATTGACACTTTCCTTTTGGGACGTGGGACTCAGGCCAATATCCCCAGTATTAATTAAAATGACAAATAAATTATCATTGGAGGATCGGGAGTCATTAAAGATTGAATGGTTAAACATCCTGTATGACATATTATTACCGATTTATGAGACAGATCTAGATTCTGAAAAAGGCGGATTTCATTTTTTTGTATTAAAAAAATGAATTCTAACTATAAGTGAGAAATGACTGATCAAAAAATTGGTTTTCTAATTCAGGCGAGAATGGGTTCAACCCGGTTGCCAGGAAAAGTGCTCATGAATTTACATGGAAAACCAATATTGGCTCATATCATTGATAGGATACGCGAATTAAAAGCGAATATTCCTATAATTATTATTACCTCGGATACGATAAAAGACGATCTGATTGAAGATTTTTGCACACGGCATTTAGTTTTGTTTTTCCGAGGTGACGAGAATGATGTTCTAGATAGATATTATCAGGCAGCAGAATATTTTGGTCTGGATCACGTTGTCCGGTTAACCGGTGATAATCCCCTTGTTGATCCCGAAAATTTAAAAAATTTGTTAACAGTACATCTTACCCATGATGCAGATTATTCTTCAAACAAATCAGAGATCGAAAGCGGTCTGCCGAATGGTGTTGGAGCAGAAATATTCAAATTTTCTGCGCTGGCAAAAAGCAGGCGGGAAGGGATAAAACCACATCACCGTGAACATGTAAATGAATATATTCTGGAAAACCCGCATTTTTTTAGGATTCAGTATGTAAAAGGTGTACATGAATATTCTGAAGATTGTAAAAAAATGAGATTAACGGTCGATACACTGGAAGATTACCATTATATTGAAAAAATATTTATTCTGCTTGAAAAATACCGAATGCCTACGAATCTCAATAGTATATGCACATTAACAAAAAGGGGGTTGATTTATTGAATATTCTCATTTATACTTACGGGAATCATCAGATGGGGATGGGTCATGTATATAGAATGTCATATCTTGGAATTTATTTAAGGTCAATGGGGCACAATATCCGATTTTTTATGCCAAATTGGGAAGACGGGGTAACGAAGATTTTTCAGGAGGGGTGGCAGCAGATTTTAATTCCGGTAAACCATTTTGAAAATGAAATCTATTATAAAAATAAATTAAAAAATTTTAAATTTGATTGCATAATTGTGGATGCCCTGAATGTTTCTGAACCTATAATGAAAATTTTTAGGGAAAAAACAAATCTCTTAATCAGTTTTGACAATATTGGCAATGGAAGATTTTTTGCGGATATTTTAATAAATATATTATATAAACGACTCCCCCCACTTTCTGCACCAAAACTTGAAATTAATGATTATAGTTATATAATTATTAGTGATGAATTCGGAAAGATTCATCAAAAAGAAAAAGTGATTCCAAAAACAATTCGAAAAATTTTGATCACGCAGGGAGGAAGTGATACATATGGTATTGTGCCGCAACTCATTGACGCGATCGATACAATAAATAGTAATATTGAATATTTTGTTGTTATTGGACCAGGATTCAAGCATCATGAAAATTTAGATTTATCTGTGAAGAAGAGTGCATTAAAAATCCATATCATTAAAAATATAACCGACCCGTGGAATTTATTTTTTAATATGGATTTGGCGATAAGCGCCGGAGGAATGACGCTGCTTGAACTTCTCTGTCTTGGGGTTCCGACAATTACCACCACTCAGGAAATAAAAGAACTTGAAACTATCGACGATTTAATTAATAATAATTTAATAATAAATCTTGGGTATTTTGACAAAACCAAAAAGGAACAAATTACTTCATTGATTTTCGGTCTTAACAAAGATTATGTAAAACGGTTAATGCTATCAACAAACAGCAAAAAATACATTGATGGAAAAGGCTGTAAAAGAATTGCAGATCTTATTGAAAAATATTATCTGAAGGTGAATACTCAATGAATGTATTAGCAATTGGTGCACATTATGATGACATCGAATTGGGTTGCGGTGGATCTTTAGTAAAACATGTTAAAAATAATGATAATGTGCTCATGTTTGTATTAACAGATTCTGCATATAACGATTACAATGGAGCAGTATTAAGAACAAAAGAGATAGCCTCAGAAGAAGGTCGGCAGGCGGCTTCAATATTAGGCATTAATGATTTAATTTGTAACGGACTAACTACAAAAAGAGTGGAATATAATGTAGATTTAATAGAAAAGATTAATCGAATTATCGATGAGAGAAATATTGATACAATCTATACTCATTGGGTGCATGATATTCATCAGGATCATTCAGCTATTGGACGAGCCACCATAAATGCAGGTCGACACGTACCCAGAATATTAATGTACAGAAGTAACTGGTATGCTTCTGCCATTCAATTTCATCCAACTTTTTATGTAGATATTTCTGAGTTTATGCAAATAAAAATTGAGTCAATAAAAGCTCATAAAACGGAATATAATAAATTTGGAGAGAAATGGATAGATTTTGTTAAACATCAAAATAGGAATAGCGGTATCGAAATTGAAGTTGAGTATGCTGAGTCATTTGAACTGATAAAATATTTAATGTGATAATAAGTATAAAATAAAAGACCATTTAAAAAAAACTGTAGTGTAAAAATTAAACTATAAATTCACTCAAACTTCATGAACATAAATATGCATCCAGCCGTTCTCCAAAATGCAAGTGAAATTGGTTCAAGATCGATCCCCCGTTTGGAAGAGGCAAAGTACATTTTTCAGAATTGTTGCGTTCTTTGTGGAAAAACACAGTATGAAATTGGTGGTAGAAGGTCCTCTATGATCTCCCGGCAAGGGCATATAACTAAAAAATGTTAATTACATAATTATAAAAAGAGCGAATTCATGCAACAGATTCAACGATTGTAAAAATTTGAGGGAGGCATAATTACGATAAATTCAATCTTAAGAACTGGAGCGAGCATTTATCAAAGGTTAGAGACGGATAAAAACTTTTCATCGGACCCTTTGGCAAAACTCGGTTTCCTTGATGAGGGACTATCGGATCGGCAAGAGACAATAAATTACGAACACCATCAAGAAGTAATTAATAGAATAATTTCATCTTATCACGCAGCAAAAGAAGAACAAAAAAAAGTATCTCTACAGTACCAGCTAGGAGGTGCATGGAAAGAAACTATTGAGACAAGACGCTCTGAATACATAAAGGCTTTAAATTCTTCCGACTTTGAAAGTCTTTCTAACCTACTGAAAAACGTTTTTCGCAATAATGGTATTGCTGGTTTGTGGACTTATGGATACTATAATGACATTCGTAACAGAAGCAATGCAAAAAGAAAAACCTATATCAATAATATCTTACTGGATTACCATACAGCGATCGATTTTATTGACCATTTTGATATTTCTAAATTAGCAATCAAACCGATTGGCAATCCTTGGGGATATCTAATAAAAGGAACATTGGTTTTACCAACAGCCTTTAGGCATTACTATTATGCCAGCCATGTTCATAACTTATTGGAGGACGTTAATACTCCCATTGTGTGCGAGATTGGAGGCGGTTTTGGCGGTTTTGCATATTATCTTCTTTCTGCAAATAAGGATGTTAAATATATAGACTTCGATTTACCTGAGGTACTCCTGATCGCACAATACTTTTTAATGAAATCATTTCCTGAAAAGAAGTTTCTCTTATTCGGAGAGGATGAATGTCTAAATATTTCAAAAGAGATAATAAACAGCTATGATGTAATTTTGATGCCGAATTTTTCACTTCCAAATGTTGAAAATAAATCTGCGGATCTAGTTATTAACACAGGAAGTTTGTCCGAAATGGATTATCATACTGTAGAAGAATATATTAATCAAATTGCTCGCATAACAAACAAATACTTTTTTCATGACAACAGTGACAAACCCGTACTAAATAATGAGGGACATGTTGAAGTAACATCATCTAAATTTCCTATATCCAACATTTTCAAAAGGATTTATAAGACGAACTCTTTGTGGGGTGGAGGTAGTGGAAGATATCGAGAGCATTTATATCAACGCAAGGAGTGTAGTGTTTGAAGGCAAAGCGATGAAGTATTTCATGCGATCCGAAAAAAATCTTACATCATTACAAAAAGACCATGTAACCCAATATATTAATGACCATTTGGAAGATTTTAAGATCGAGTCCCTTGTTGCTCCGGAAGAAATATGCGGTCCTGAAATTAAACTGGATATCGATACAGAGGCAGATTTTACAAGGATGAAACAATTCATAGAAAATCTTCCTCCTGAAAAAAAACCTTACTGGGGTTCAGCGGATATTGTCAGAGAGTACCGGGATTTTTTTCAAACGAAAATCGTAGTACTGGTTGAAACAGCTGAAGATGTAGTTGCCTACCAGAATTTTGCACAACAGACCAAAGGTATAATTATTGTCATTGCAACAACACCACAGGCTTCCTGGGATCTGGGAATTAAAAATATTCCCTACAAAACCCTCGACAAATATCATAACGCAGAGAAAATATATAACGCAGGCATCAAGAACTACGAGCCACTTTTCCATTTCTGTCAGCGCATTGACAATATAATTACTGATCAAAATATAATGATTAAAAGAAATGGATTATGTCCAGCGTCAGATAATTTTCCTCTAATTAAAATTCTTTATGATGCGCTTTTAGTAAGGACAATTATTATTTATGAAATCATCGAACAGGAAAATCCCGAATTGATCGTAACATTCGGTCCAATTGAAAGAAAAAGTCAATTGGAAAAAAATAGTCTGCTTCCCTTTGATGATGATGACAATATTTATCACTACCTTCTGGGTCTGGAAGGATGGCCCTGTAAAACACTCCAACTACTGAGGTGCGGACGAAATTCGGGCCCTCATAACTCAGACTATAACAATAAATCCTTGAATGGAAGAGCATTATTAAAAATCCCCCATAGAATCTATTCTTTCATCAAATCTGGCGACGGGCTAATTAGCAATATTAAAAATTTGTATTATAAAATAAAAAATAGATTATGTGGCAATAAACCTTTACTTCTCATAGGAGCCGCGTATGGCTGGAATTATATTATTCCTGTTCTTAGCCAAAAAGGATACAGGATTTATGCCGTATCATATCCTTTATGTGAATTAATTGAGACTCCTGAACTGGATCGCAAGATAATATCAGATAATCTCATGACTGGACTATGCTGCTGGAATAATATAAATTTTTCACCAATATTTAATAAAATTTTTTTCCGTACCATTTGGAATTCTGTTTCATATGCCAATACACTTTGTGAATCATGGGAACAGGTTATTAGTAAAACAAAACCGGTTGCTGTTCTTACCAGTGCACGTTTTTCCTTTTCGAATTGTGTGCCCGTCCATGTTGCCAGGGCTCATAATATTCCGGTGCTTACATGGCAGCATGGGGCAGCAGGGCAACATTTGGCGCCTATTATCCTTTTTGAGGAACTGATGAATTCCGATATCCATCTCTGCTGGGGGACGGGTGTGCTTGAATGGATTAAAACCGATCCCCAAAACTATTTTAAAACTCCATCTATCGCTGTTGGTTCATCAGAGCTTGAAAAAATGTATTTCGCAAGAGATTCACCTCAACGGGATTTTGATGCTCTCTATGTCACCTCAAATTACTATGGAAATACCAACTATGTGAGTATTCAATATCACCGTACAGATACGAGATTTTGGAATACACAACAAAAAATAATAAAAATATTAGGTGAATCAAATAAAAAAGTGAAAATTCGATTGGCTCCTGCTCAACAAAACGATCAACATATCCATGATTTTATCAGTTCAAGGGGTTATGGCAATTTAAATACTGATATGAGCGGGTTTAACTATGTTGATCTGGCGAAACGTTCGGATGTTATTATAATTGATTGGCCTTCTACTACGCTATTACAGGCAATTGCACTTCGGAAAATTGTGTTTGTTCTCCTGAAACATATAAAACTCACCGATGAAGCCGTAAGGATGCTTAAAAAGCGTGCCTATTGTAGTGAAGATATTGATGAATTTGTTGAAATAATACGTCGATATTTCAGTAATGAACCACTCGACCAAAATCCTGATATTAATAACACCGAATATCTGGAAATGTATGGTACATCAACATTAGATGGTCAGGTAGCAAACAGAGTATTGGAAATATTAAATAATGTAACAAAATCAGATCAATAGAAATCATGTGGTCCAAAGTGTCAACAGGGATTTAATTTTCCCCACATTGGGGGTACTTTTTTCCCCTGCCCTCAAATAATGTTCAATTCAGCTATCACAGTCACAGGAACCCCGTCAATATCATCAATCATAAAAGGATAAATGTGAAGTCGAAAAGAGCCATTCACCCGTGTATCCAAAAGATTGAGATCCTCCAACAGGAGGATAGATTTTTCTCCACAAAGAAATTTTCTGTGACATGCATGCCCTGCATCCCGATGAAGAACAGAAGAGACTGAGATCTGATCAATCCCGAAAATACGCAAGCGAGGGCAATTTTCCCGGAGGAATTGGGGAATTTCAGGAGATACCCACGGATGATCATTACAATACCGTTCAGGATCTCCTGATCGTATTGTATGCCAGCCGGTCCTGATCAGGAGCGCCTCAGCATCTTGCACCAGAGAGATACTTCCTTCCAGATCGCTTACGGTGATCTCTTCACTTACCGTTTTGGGCATATCGATACAATACGCAGGGAAAAACGTGGTATCCACAGTGAGACAATCCGCAATGGTTTTGCCCTGCTTACAGAAATGACAGGGTGCATCTATATGCGTTCCGGAATGGGTCGAAAAAGAGATCACACTGGTATTCGCACTGTCCCATTGTTCCATGGATCGCAGCGGGAGGATAACCGGTGCCGGGGTGTTCGGGTAAAGTGGGATTTTTGCAGTGAGTGGATATGAGATAGGAATGATCATCGGTGCACCTCAATATATCGCGCAAGGTCATACAAGTCAGGAATTACTGCTTCAACACCGGTTAATCCGGAAAAACGGTTTTGGTCTCCTGGTTTGATTCTGCCGATGAAGCGAACGTTCGCTTTTTGTGCGGCTTCAAAGTCATTTTTTGCATCGCCAACAAATATCACGGATTCCGGAGGAGATCCGGTGAGTTTTACAATCTCGTTGATGCAATCTGTTTTTTTTCGTGGAGCTCCGAACACCTTTTTGAAGTATTGATACATTTCCCTTTCCCGGATAATCTGGATTAGCTCCTTTTCGGGTGTCGCTGAGACGACATACAAGGGGATTTTAGTATGATATGTTTCCAAAAAATCATAAGCTCCAGGAACAAATTGTGCTTTTATCACTTCTTTAAAAACAAGATCTGCAAATTTTTCTGAAAGTTCTTCGAATTTCTTCTGTGTGAGATCCTGTTGTAAGATACTCTTGTAAATATGCCGAAACTTATCATACCGGGACATCCCTCCATTTTCTTTGTGATACTGGATGATTTCATCTACATGTTCCGGAGCAAATGAGAAGAGTTTTTTAAACGCTTCAGTTTTCACTGATACGGATTCGAGGATGACGCCATCGAAATCAAAAATTATTATGCTGATTCCCATACATGCTCACAGTGATATTTTAATTTTTTCTATGATTGGATTAATTGCAGGTTCTCAATGTATGTCGAGTCCTGAAGATGATATTTCCAATGCCACTTATTTTAATAATTAACTTGTTATTTATTCGTAGAATTACCTCCCAATCAAAATGGAGATTTAATCGGAATTTCCCAAGTGTTTTTTTCCATGGATTTTTTGGTTTTTCCCAGACAGCACATCGTCATGCAGACCTGCTTTTCCGGCGACACCGTCATATCCGAAACCGGATGGTTATATCCGTAAACTTGCTGCAACGCGGGGGTTGGATCAAGTGATTCAAGCGTATGTAAGAAATCTTTCACGTTAATAATAATATAGGGAACGATTGATGTCCCATCCCATTCATCATAAAAAGCGATCTTTTCGTAGGATTTTTGCATATCTTCAATGGTCCGGCTGTTTTCTGTAAGTCTGACATCAAATACGAAATATTTTTTCGTAACCCGCCACCCTTCTTTTAATAGATCGCGCCAATCGAAAGTCATATGAAGCGCTCCTGAACAATAAACAACATCAAAACTTTGATTATTGAATGGAAATTTATTTCCGCGAGATACGTGAAAGGGAATATCCGGATGTAGTGTACGAGCTTTTTCTATCATTTCAGGAGAGATATCCACACCCGTATAGGAAATTGTCGGTTCAAGATGCTTGAATACATTATAAAAACCACCTGCTGCGCATCCAATATCCAGTATGGAATAATCAGGTTTGAGAACCTGCATTAAAAAGTGTTTTTCAGAATCATAGACTTCATCGATTGAGTTTCTGCAGGAACTGAAGTATTTTACTGCGTTTGGTTTCGACCAGGATTTATCATAAGAAATGGATCGGTTCTTTTCATCTTTCATAATAACCTCAATCCTCAGATTCTTCTTCACTAATAAAAAAATCCCAAAAGATAAAATAAACAATCTTAAAGTATGGACGGGTTCATTTTTTTTAGTATGCAATACACTTTTCCCATAGCCTGTTCATCCCCGATGGAAATCCGTATGCATTCCTTCAGGATTCCCCATTCATAACCCGGGCGTATCAGTATCCCCTGCTTTTCAAATTCATCGATTAATGGACGACAATTCTTCTTTCCAACGACAATATTGACAAAATTTGTTCCGCTTGGCAGAACCTGTAGTCCCAGTTTTTCAACATCGTTAACGAATTTTTCCTTATTTCTCAACAGGTTTTTTATCGACTTTTCTATGATGGAATAATTGTTGAGAAGCAAAACACTACAAAGAACTCCTAGACTATTAATCTCATACATTGGTTTAAACTTGGCAAGCATTTTGATTGTAACTGGATTTCCCACTGCATATCCGACACGTGCTGCTGCAAGTCCAAATGCTTTGGAAAATGAACGAAGGATTATCAGGTTATCGTAGTCATTGAGTAACCCCATGGCCGTTGATCCAGATATGGGGTAATACGCTTCATCGACAAGGACTCCTGTATCATACTCTGCAGCTGCATCGAGTAATGTCTTAATATCATCATTGGATATTTGCACACCTACGGGACTGTTCGGATTTGAAAGTACGATAAAACGGGTTTTTTTATTTATTTTTTCGATTACTTCGTCAAGAACGAGCAACAAGGTATCCTGATTATAAAATACATCTACTTCATTTGCACCGTAAAGCTGCGCATATACACTGTACATAGCAAAATTTGGCTGGATATTGATGATTTCATCGCCCGGAGAGATAAATGCATCAAATACCGCTCTTATTGCACCATCAGAACCCGCTGTCACAAGAAAATGATCCTCAGATAAAGAATGGAATTTTGACAGAGCATCATAGATTTGAAAAATTGCAGGGTAACAAGAAAGGAACTCTGAATTTATCGTGTTTTTTATTTCGTTGAGGATATGATCCGGATACGGTACAATCCATTCATTTTTATCCAGACGGATATACAATTGCCGGTTTGTCTTATCTGCAGGTGTTCTGAAGATTTCATGCAGATGTTTTTTTGGGATCAATTCTAATTCTCCCCTTTTCCATCCCGGTATTCTTTGATCCAGTATTCTACCTGGGGTAACTGCCAACGATAGTCAACATCGCATCCACCCCATTGTTTTAAGGGATATATTTTTTGCCCCATCCATTTCTGGGGGAGGAGCCCTTCTTCAATATGGTCAAGGCAGTGGGGTCGTACAATTGAAGCACCCATATCTGCAAACCAGACGTCCCCCTGGGAATCACGATCACAATTCAGAGTTTTTGGATCGCCAAATGTCTCGAATGGAACAAAGGGGTGAAGAAGACCATCGGAGCCAATTTTCCGTGCCCTGAGTGGACTCCACATATTATACCGCGAAACCGTCACTGCAGAATCATATTCCGGATGAGCCAATAATACCCTTACACCTTCATCAAGGGTCTCGGACAAAATCGTTGGTGAATTACAGTGCAGCAGTACAATGAGATCGACAGATTGGCTGTGCTGTTCAAGCTCTTTTTTTATTTCACGATACCCATGAACAAAAACATTCTCCCCAAGAGCTTTGTTTCCGCATAATTCTGCCGGGCGATCAATAATTGATGCCTTATATATCCTGCCGATTTCTTTGATCTTTTCGGAATCCGTTGAGACAAACACGTGATCAATAGTTTTTGCATCTATTGCTGCTTTCAATGGATATTCCATAAGGGGCTTACCCAGTATCGGGTAAATATTTTTTCCCGGGAATCCTGCACTCCCTTCCCTTCCGATTAATAATGCAACGATCAGATTCTTCACCTTCATTTTAGTTTTCGGATTTCACTTTCTCTGTATGGACACCGGTCACATCGTTGTATCTCATGGGCTTTTCCCTGCCTGTGGAGATTACGGTAAAGATTCTCCTTTGAACTTGACCACGCCTCTTTTATTGAAATATCCTTGATTTTTCCAAAAGAATCCCATTCAAAAATATCGTGTATGCAGGGTAAGATTTTTCCATCCCAGGTAATTGTCATCCGCTGCCATAACATCGGGCAGCCCCAATCGTAAATGATTCCGCGGTGATCCGGGTTATCGGCCTCGCTTTTCATATCAAGATATGCAACTTCATCGACTATTGGTGACCAGAACGCAGCGTATTGTTCTTCCATGCCTTGAATTTCAGGAACGAGTACTGTCTGGATTCTGACGAGAGGACTTTTCAGTCCAAGTTCTTCTTTAATTTTTTTCAGGAGTTCAATGTTGTGAACTACCTTTTCAAAGGTTGATCCAACACGATATTTTTCGTACACCTCTTTGGTAAACCCTTCAAAGGAGATAGATATCCTGTCAAGACCTGCATCGAGCAGACTGCGGATGGTTGCTTCATCCAGCCTGAGTGCATTCGTATTGAAATATACATCGAGGATTCCTACATCCTTTGCATAGGAAACCATCCGGGCGAGATCCTTATGCAATAGCGGTTCCCCACGAAATGTGAATTTCAGTGAATACAGATCATTTTTCCCCGCTTCATCGAGGATCTGTTTCCAGATCTTCTCTTCCATGAACCCTTTTGTATATTTATTATACGTCGTTGCACAAAATGGGCAACGGAGATTGCAGGCATTTGTCGGTTCCACATCAAGATGAAGCGGAAATTCCCCATAATTGCAGGTTTCAGGCCACTCGTTCCATTTTTTCCGGTATTCCCGATATCGCAAATCATCCCTTTGGACAACACTTTTTCCGGCAATGGTGTGGAGAATTGAATCAACCGTTTTTACCATTTATTTATCATCCTTTGTGCCTGGTTTCTCGCGATCCAGTTCATTTTGAACGAAACGAAGACAATCAAGGATGCCCTCGCTCACATCGATATATTGTGACAGAGTTATCCGGGTTGCGACATCAGCTTCAAATGAATAAGGGGTCATGATATAGTGGTATTGCGTGGGATTTGGATTGTAATTTATTTTGATCTTTTTCCCGAGGATTTCTTCGATCATTGCAAAGAGTTCCTTAATTTTAATTCGCTGGTGACCGGTAATAAGAACTGCTTTATTGATGAACTCCTCCGCAAGAGATATTCGGACCGTTTCGCGGGCTGCGTCCTGTATATGAATATATTCCCGTTCTGATTCAGGAGAACTTTGGTATGTGAATTCTCCCTTTGTTAAAAGATCCCTGCATACGCCGTACATGAAATTCCATTCATTTGATTCTCTGCCATACAGGCTGCCGTAACGCAGTATCGTGTAATTTAACCCTGATTCTTCATTATATGTTTTGCAGAGTGCTTCACTGGTCTGTTTGGACACCCGGTAAAAAGAACCTTTTTTCCCTGTAGTATATGCGGAACTGGCATAGAGGAACCGGGAAATGTTGTTTTGTCGTGCTGCTTCAAGACAATTAACCGTACCTAATACATTAATTCGCATTGTTTTGATCGGTTCACGACGACATTCCTCAATATCGGCGATTGCAGCGGTATGGAAAACAATATTGCATCCTTTCATTACCTTGTTAAGAAGGTCAAAATCGAGAATATCCCCTTGGATATATTCAATCTGGCTGCTTTTTTTTATTTTTTGATTTGGTTCGAAAAAAACATTCGGATCTGCCCAATCATAGACAATTGTCTGGATGTTTTGTTCGATGAGTTCTTTGACGATATGGTAGCCAACGAAACCTGCCCCTCCGGTTACTAGAGCTTTCATGGTTTAACTCCTAATACTTCAATCATATTATTAACCGCCTCTATTTCCATCTGCTGACGGGACTCATTCGTATTAGACGCAACATGTGGAGTCATTACAACTTGTGGGAATTCCAATAATTTCCCGGAATATGGCTCTTTACTTACTACATCGAGACCCGCTGCACCAACCTGCCCGGATAAAAGTGCCTTGATCAGCGCCTCTTCATCTATTAATGATCCCCGTGAAGTATTGATAAGAATTGCTCCCTTTTTTATTAAGCTTAATGAAACCTCATTCAATATTGGTTTTCCGTTTACCTGTTCAGGAAGATGAAGAGATATGATATCGGTTTTCATCAGTAGTTGTTCGAAATTAGACTCTGATTTCCAGTGGTCCGGTATATCGCCTTTTACCCAAGGATCATAGTAATTGATTTTACACCCAAATGCATCAAGGAGCATTGCAACGCGGTAACCTATTCTCCCAAGACCCACAATCCCTATCTGCTTGCCAGAAAGTAGTTGACCGGGTTCAATACTATAATCCTTCGCTCGCATTTTTTTATTATATGTCGCGATATGTTTGAGCAAATCAAGGATAAGTGCAAGTGTATGTTCTGCTACGGCCTGAACCGGTGCTTCAGGAGTATTCATTATTTTAATTCCGTGCTTTCTTGCTGTTTCGAGATCAATTGAATCAACTCCCACCCCTACGCGAGAGATGACTTTAAGATCGCTAAGGGATTCGATGACTTCTTTAGTGAATGGTTCTGTGCCGGCTATCACTCCTTCAACTCCCTTTAGAACATGCGACAATTCGCTTTCAGAAAGGCGCCTGCCGGTTTTGTTTATATAAATAATCTCGAAATTTTCGGTGAATTCCTTTTTTTCAAAAATATTAAGTCCAAACGATCGAACCGTAATGGCAGCTTTGAATTTTCTCATCGAAAAGCACCTCAGGCAAACTATTCTATAAGATTGGTATCACAGGAATTTTGGAGTTGGATAAAGTCTGCCATTAGTCATCAGTTTAAAGACCCCTCTATAATAATTGGATTTATGCGAAATTGTGTGACTCTATATAAGATTACCTTTTTTATTAGTTTTTTGTAATGACATGAGCCTATTGCTGTTCGAGTTGATGACATTTATTTAATAGAATTTTTCGCATTTGATTACCCTCTGATGTCGGTTGTTCTGCCATTTTGATATCATCATAATAACACTCTGGCAATTTTACATACAGATTAAACGTCCTTACCATACCGGCAAGTGTTTCTGCAAAATCCACAGAGAATTTCAATACTGATTTTTCATCCTGGTCTTGTGAGGAAGTATAGGGTTCATCCCCCAAAAGTCCATTCTCTTTGCACACATCATATAACGTGCATCCCCTGAATGGTGTAAATATACACACATTGCACTCAAGACGGGGATTTTCCTCATATAATCGCTTATTCATCCGAATGGTGTCAAAAATCAGTTCCCGGGTTTCAAAGGGGAATCCAATAATGTTATTCAATGAAGCACCCATACTCAACTGCCGGAGAATATCCATTCTGTCGAAAAACATTTGATTTGAATAACGTCTATTAAGGACATTTTTACGGAATTCTTCGTTTCCATGTTCGAGACCCAAAGTAATCCAGTATAATCCCACATTTCTCAAGGCCTGGATACGTTCTTTTGTGATTGTTTCAACTCTTGTCTGTATCCAAAAAGGAATTCGGATTTTTTCATATTTTCTTATAAATGTTTGGAAATCCTCCTCTTTCATTGCCAGGAAATTTTCTGTAGAGAAATAGATAAATTCCGGGTTATGTTTTTTCACTTGATATTGGATATGTTCAATGATTTTCTCGCCGTTCAGATTTCGATAATATAATCCACAGTTATGATCTTTAAAAAATTTTTTTAATTGCGGAGCGCCACAATAACTGCATTGATTGGGGCAACCGCGGGATGTGGCGATATTAACCATTTTATACATTTTTCCCTGCATTGGTTTATAAAAAAGGCGCTGATCAAACTCTTCGAAATCTGGTATTGGCAGGTTATTTATATCATGTAGTTTCGAAGGGTTATTTTTTATCACGTTTCCATTTGTTTTTACCCATAATCCATCAATATCTGCAAATGGTTTTTTTTCTGATAGACGTTCACATAATTGTAAAAGTGTTGTTTCCCCCTCTCCCACACAGATCATATCAATTGAATTCTCTTTTATAACAAGATCCGGGGAAAGGGTTGGGAAAACACCCCCGGCAAGAACAGGAATATTATAATTATATTTTTTTATGAGACTTGCAAGATGGAGGCTCATTTCATACATAGTTTCCAGTATAGAAAAACCAA
>Ga0247841_10003319_pt1 | contig 30161 bp, 28 predicted proteins | sample LaCruzMarch2015__2_FD_192410 | JGI IMG/M metagenome (GOLD analysis project Ga0247841, IMG submission 192410) | Freshwater microbial communities from meromictic Lake La Cruz, Castile-La Mancha, Spain - LaCruzMarch2015_18m | ecosystem: Environmental > Aquatic > Freshwater > Lake | place: Spain... | reverse complement strand
TACGTCCGATCAAATCAGGAGTCATAACACTCAATGGTAAAGAATACTCAGTGCCAGAAAACGTTTCTCCGGTTATCCACAATTTACTCGATAAACTTCAATCAGGACACTAATTTGAGAAACTCAGGTTCTAAATCTGCCTCTCCCTTTTCTTCGTTGTCACTCTCCCCCCTTGCCATTGACCTTTATATTGACTACCTCCACCATCAACCCATTCAAACTGTGCATGGACAATCCGGCAACCCATTTCAAGCGTAACCGGCATTGGTCCTTCATTGGAAATTGCAAAGGATAATTTACCGCAATATCCTGGCGCAACATTACCGGTTCTTAAGAAAAGTCCACTACGAAATGTCGTGGTGCGCGGTTTAAAATTTATGGTAATATCTAGCGGAGTATTAACTTTTTCAATGGTTGTGGCAATGTAAAACTCTCCGGGCTTTATAACAATTTTGTTTTTTTTGCCTTTTTCATATGAAACAAGCAGTTTCATCTTTGGTGTTTCACGCTCTGTTTCTCCTAAGAAAGCTTTTCCTCCGTCAAGCTTGTATATTTCTCCAACCCGCAAATCAAAACCTGCCCCCTCTGGATTGTTTAATTCACGTTCACACAAATTCTCCACCAATTTCTTCTCTTTTACCAATTTTAAAAGTAATTTCGGTCCTAATACCATAGGAAATTTAAGATAAAAAATTAATAGCTTTAACTAAAATTGTTCAATTCAAAATTATATAATATTAATTCTGATAAAATTCGATAAAATAGTAGATAAATACTTTTCTCTTATTGTATTGAATAATAAATAACTCTATAATAAAAATTATGAATAAATTTGACTTAACTGCATTTATTTCTTCTTTATCATCATCTTATTCTAAAAAGAAAGTGGGTATTATCGTGCTTATTTGTTCTCTGATAGTATTTCTTTTAGTCGTCATAACAAGCTTGTTAAATGCAAAAAATTCGCAATCTAATAAGTTACCATACTCAACAACCTATCAGACAAATCAACCAATAATTACTGACACAACAAAAAAAAATACTGTTAATTTTTCCAATAAGGATCTATCCGTTTCTGGTTTAAAAACTCCAACAAATAAACCAATAACAACAGTAATGCCGTCTGTTCAAAAAAGGCCAGATGTATCCTCACTTCTTATTAAGAAAGATGATATGAATAAAATCCAACAAGACTATGAAAACAAACTTAAAAAAGCAGGAAAACCCATTCCAACTCCAGTTAATTATAAATTTAATTACCAACTTTCACCAAATTTAAAAAGGACACAATCTTTTAATATATTTCAACCGATAAAGAGTGTCTTTGGTGCAAATATATGTGATCTTTCCGGACTTCCTAGCTCAGTCTCTGTTTTTACCTTAAGAAATCATATTTCAGAAACACAGGCAAACGAAGAAGCTAAAAAATTTGGCTTTGATCCGCCTCCGTATTCTTCAGGTGAAGAAGCCGGAACATTCACCTATCAATATCAAGATCTTACGACAGCATATCCCAAGTATTTTAATATTGTTGAGAGTTCAAGTGTTTATAAATTTCACGATGCCTCAATATCTTCCGGAGCAATCGTTAACGCTGATAAAGCCAAAATACTTACAGATCAAAAACTATTTGATTTAGGACTTACTAGTCTTTTTGCTTTTAACCAAATTGATGGAATTTCGTCTCCTGATTACTTTTTACTTCAATACAAAAAAAAATTGGACGCTCTTATTGTGACCGATACAAGTATATTAAAGTCATTGTCTCTTTCGAAAACAGTTTGCGATATTGGCAAAGGAGACCTCGCTTCTGTTATGAATAATATTGAAGTTCAAATTTCAAAAAATGGTGGAGTTATTTCAAATTTAATAAACTCTACTCGTCAAATTGTTTCAAAAAAAACTGCGATCCGTCAAAGTCTTGAAAAGTCGCTTAGTGATTATTCGGATCCAAACGGCTTAACTCCAATTGTAATTACACAAGGAACAGCAACTGGTGGAACGGTTACCATTGACGAAGCATATGTAGCTTATTACGACTTAGGAGGAATGGCGCCTCAAACAACTTATATTCCAATGTATATCACAAGCGGGAAAACCGGAACAACACGTGTTTTTACAATTTTTCCTGCAATCGATAAATCCAATATTCCTCCAGATGAACAAAAAAAATTAGACGGTGTCAAAACCGTAAAACAAGGAGATGTTACTTTTACAAAACCTGTTCCTCCTACTCCTCCCTACACACCGCCATATGGCACTACTCCAATTCCATGTCCAACCGAAATCCAAGAATATGGCACTTGTATAGCTTGTCCAGGTGGGCAGATTGATAGATTTAAAAGTTGCATATGTAACGGAAATAGTAGAACTTTCCCAATGACAGCAATACCATCAGCCACCTGCCCTGCTGGTTGTACTCAAACAGAAACCACTGAAATAATCCATGGAGAAACATGCACTTGCACAATAAGAGATTGCCCTTGTTAATAAACTATGTTATTTTCTCTCAAACATATTATTAAGATAATTTTAATATTTTTATCAATCGGAACAGTATTGGTAATGTTTTATTGTTGGAATAATATAATTAATTCCGAAGAAGCATCTCCCCAATATACTCAAAACACTTCTTACAACGAAAAGCATATTTGGGGTAAACCTTTAAAGACACTTTTTCCAGATATCACCAACCCGAAATATGTTACCGCAGAAACTGCTTCTTTTTTTCTTCAACCTGGTGACGATGTTTATTATCTTCAGTCAAAAAATAACATATATGTTTTTCCTGTTTTTATCCTTGGTTATCACCACATCGTGAACGACATAATTGACGGACAACCTATTGCAATAACTACTTGTTTATTAACAAACACTCCTGTCACATATAAAAGAACTGTTAGCGGAAAAGTATTGCATTTTGGAGTTCTTGGTAATCTCTACCATGGAAATTTAATCATGTATGACAAAGAAACCGACTCAACATGGATCCAGTTGACTGGAGAGTCTGTCTCGGGTAAATATAAAGATATACGATTAGATATAAGTTATCCGATTGTACAAACAAAGTGGGAAAATCTTAGGAATAAGGAAAATCTTCTTATCTTACAGCCACAATTAGAACTCGACTTTTATCATTCTTTTGTGAAAAAGTATGAAGGAAGAACAACCGGTCTAAGTCTGTTACAAAACGTCAAACTGAGAACTGATCTTGAAAGTTATACAAACGGAATCGGTATTGTTGTTCGTAATAAAGAAGTATTTTACCCGATCGACCAAATTCGTAAAAGACAGGTTATTAACGACGCGATAAACGGATGGCATGTTGTTATTTTTTATAATAAAGATGACGAAACAATACATATTTATCGCAGATACATTAATAATAAATTACCTACCTTTACTCTTGAAAACAATATCCTGCAGGATCAAGAGACTCATTCTGTCTGGAGTTTTGAAGGAGAAGCAAAGTCTGGCAAATTAAAAGGAATAAGTTTAAAAAACCTCTCATACCAGATGGCATATTGGTATTCTTGGTCTTCTTTTTATCCAAATACAACTATCTGGAAATAAAATTATTCTACCTTCCCCATTTCCTCAACTTTAAATTCGCCATTATCCTTAAAAGTTACCTGATAAATCGGTAAGCCCTTAGCCAAACGTGTTACCGTTTCCATTAGATGATTTTCACCGGTTTCACTTAATGCTTCATATAAGTATTCCGCGTCAAATTCAAACGACGCAGTAATTGCTTTATTTTCAATTAATCTTTCTGCAAGAATCTTATGTCTTTCATCAACTAGGGCTTGATGATAGATAAACAACTGTACGTTTCTTTTTCCAACTGCAGTTTCAATTTCCAACTGAGGATAAATCGCCCAATCTCCTCGAATCATGACTACCGCTACCTCTTGATGTTCTCCGTGTAATTCTAACTCCACCATCCCTAATTTTTTCATCTTTGAGAATTGACCATTGATCTTCAATAATTGTTCTGTGGTTATATCATAAGCCTTATTATCCAATCTTATCTGCTTCATATGCCCACAACCACCAAGTACGATATTTTTATCCGCGTGTGAATCTGTATGAAACTGAAGATTTTTTTCTCCACCCACCACCTCAACTAAAACTTTCCAAACTTTTTCTTCATCCATTTCCAATCCGTAATTATTGACCGTTACATAAATTAGCGCCAGTTCTCCTGCATCTGCTCCAGGAATTGCCAACGCCGGTAAATCTTTATCATTAGCATAGCGCCCATCAATGCACCGACTGATGAATTTTGTTTTTGGATTAACCTGATGTTTATTTTTTATAATTAATTCCGTTAATTGATTTTTATCTAAAATTATTTTGTTCATAGATGTATTTTATAACGAAGACAAAAATTTTCAAATGATAATTAAAAATAGGAGAATATTTTACTATAACTTCAGCTTGACATAGTATACAGTATACAGTAAACTGTATACCATGACGACAAAAACAAAACAAAATATCATTGCTTTTATCCAAAAACACGGCAAAGCTCGAGCGTATGATCTATACCGCGATTTTGGCATAACCAGAGCGGCTGTGCATCGACAGCTAAAACAACTTATTGATAAAAATGAAATAACAAGAATCGGAAAACCACCCTTGGTTTATTATGTTATTACATCTAATAAAACGCGACCTTTCCTTACTGATATAGTCGATAATAAAGCTTTTATTGATTCTCAATATTTTTATATTTCTCCACGCGGTGAGGTGCTTTCAGGCACCGAAGGTTTTATTCAATGGGCAAGAAATACAAAACAAAATGATCTCAAACAACTTTCCCAAGAATATGTTTCAACAAGAAAATCCGCTAATAAATATTTTAATAGTCAAGGTTGGATTGAAGCTGTGGGTAGGTTTAATTCAATTTTTCCGGATAAACTTATCGATCAAGTGATGTATCAAGATTTTTACAGTCTTCCCAAATTTGGAAAAACAAAATTGGGACAACTTGTACTTTATGCAAAACAGTCACAAAATGTCGGACTTATTAAGCAATTAACTAATAATTGCAAGCCCGTTATTAAAAAAATAATTAACTTTTATCATATTAATGCAGTTACATTTATACCGCCTACTATTCCCCGTCAAATACAGCTACTGAAAGAATTTCGGCTTGGATTAACTATTAGTCTTCCAACAATTGACCTGGTCAAAGTATATCAAGGTGATATTCCCATTGCTCAAAAATCACTATCAAAAATTGAAGAACGTGTTATTAACGCAAGAGAAACGATTCAAATTAAAAACGCAAAAAGATTTAATAAGGTTTTAATTATTGATGATGCAATTGGGTCAGGAGCAACGATTCACGAAACCGCACTTAAATTGAAAACCCAAAATTTTTGCAAACATGTTTATGCTTATTCCATCGTTGGAAGCTATAAGGGTTTTGATGTGATTAGAGAAATATAACTTGTTAAAATATGACTATGAATCAAGTTCTCGTATTCGACCCAACAGCCAACGACCCCCAGTCCAAAGTCCGTGGGGTTGGGCGTTATCTGCAAATTTTGCGCGAGAACTTTCCTAACTGGATTTTTACGAATTCAATTGATCATTGGTCATTGAAAATTGATCATTCCGTCTTTATTAATCCTTTCTTCAATCTTCTTTCTCCTCCACTTTTTATTAAGCGAAAGTTTCAAAAGCAAATTGCTATTATCCATGATTTAATTCCTTTAAAGTATCCTCAACATTTTCCTATCGGATTGAGGGGAAGCCTCAATGTTTTTTTGAACAAAATTGCACTTATGGGCTATGACATTGTGATAACTGATTCTGAACAAAGTAAGAAAGATATTATTACTATATTAAAGTTTCCACCGGAGAGAGTAAAAGTTATATACCCATGTCTACCGAGGATTTTTAATCAAGTAGACAGTAGTCAGGAATTAGTAGTTAGGGAAAATCCAATCAAAAACCCTAGCTCTTATCTACTATCCCCTCACTACTGTCTTTACGTGGGCGATGCAACTTGGAACAAAAACCTTGTTAATCTGGCAAAAGCAATAAAACTACAGAAACTTCCATGTGTGTTTGTGGGAAAGGTTTTTAACACAATAAAATTCAAAAACAAAAACCCTAAATCCCAAATAAATACAAAATTCCAAACTCAAAATACTAAAGAAAACAATTTAGATCATTTGAATTTAAAAAATTCGGATTTGTTTAGAGTTTCGGATTTAGGATTTCGTGCTTCTCACAATCCTTGGCAGAAAGAACTCCACGAATTTATGGCACTTGCCCAAGATGACAAACGTTTTATCTTTCCAGGCTTTATTTCTGATGAAGAATTAATCCAGCTTTATCAAAAAGCAATTTTTAATATTCTCATTTCCCGTGATGAAGGGTTTGGTTTTTCTTATGTTGAGGCCTCAAGTCAAAAATGTCCAAGTATATTGTCTGATATTCCAATCCTCAGAGAGATTAGTCAAAACAATGCAATATTTATTATACCAGAAGAACCACAAACTATTGTTTCTGCAATAAAAACAATACAAAATGATTCTACTTTGCGAGATAAATTGATTAAGCAAACGCACGAAAGATCAATCTTCTTCTCCCAACAAAGCTTCATTGATGGATTTAATTTGGTTATTTAATTATTTAATTATTTGATTATTTTGACTTGATCGATGATTATTCTCCTAACTACTAACCCCTAACTACTATTTTGTTATACTTACTTTATGGACCTTCTTTTGTATATTGTTTTCGCATCTGTTTATATTATGGTTATCCACTTCGCCGTGGCTATTCGCGACCAATTTAATCTATTTTTCATGATTGGTCTTTTTGTTTTAGGAGCAGTTATTGGTTCACAAATGGATTCGTATTCAATGGGCTTTGTTTTCGCTGTGGTTGCCTCTCTACTTTTTTGGTAGCACCAAAGCCATAAATTCGGCAACCGGACGGGCTATAGTCCCTTTAGGGATTGCTAAGTTTTGGCAATTATTTGAATTATAAAGAAAACAGCGTTTTGGCATTTTCGGTAGTTCTTTCCTTAATCAAATCAATCGGTTCACCACGAAGTTTAGCAATATATTCAGCAATAATCGAAATATTTTTCGGTACGTTAGGATATAATTTTTTACTTCGCAGTGGTTCTGGCAATAAGTACGGTGAGTCTGTTTCCAAAACTAACATTTCCAAGGGAATCTTTTTCACAAACTCCTGTTTCTCCTTGGAATACGTCACATCTCCATCAACACCGATAAAAATGCCATGTTTTTGAGCAAATTCAAGTAGCTCCACGTCTGGTTCGCAACAATGAAATACAACTTTGCCTGTCAAAGCTTTAGCAACATCGGATTCGTTCAACACTTCCAGTATTTCTTTCTTTGCTTCCCGATTATGGAGGATCAAACTTTTTTTATATTTTATTGCTAATTTTATTTGTCCAAATAGTAGCGCTTTTTGCGCGCTGATGAACTGATCATCAACCACATATTTTTCGTATTTAGTATTTTGATATTCATGCTTATCTATCCCCACTTCCCCCACCGCCACTACCTTGGGATGATTAATTAATGTTTCTAATTCTAATAATTGATCGGAAAATCCAATCTCTCCTCCAGATTCTGGCGCAATAAATTGCGCCCCTACACTATTTTTAACTTTTGACTTGAAATTTTGACTTTTGATTTTTGACTTTTGATTTTCATATACATGATGGGGGTGAATTCCCACTGCCGCGTAAACTCCATCGTATTTTTCTGCAATCTCCACTGCTTTTTTTGATGTTTTAATGTCAGTTCCCGGTATGACAATGTTATTAACGCCAACTTTGAAAGCATCTTGAACAACTTGATCGTAGCTATTTTTAAACGCTTTAAAATTTAAGTGACAATGAGTATCAAACATAGGAATAGAATTTAGAATTTGGAATATGGAATATTGAATTATATAATAGTGAGATGAAATTTACATATTTTATTATTCTTATATCGTTGGCATTCCTGGGTTTTTTTGATGCGCGATATCTTACACTGGTTCATTATAAAAAAATAATTTTAGTCTGCCATCAAATACCTCTTTTTGTTGATTGCGGTAAAGTGTTGCAAAGCCCCTTTTCTACCATGTTTGGAATTCCTTTAGCTGTTTTTGGGCTCATTAACTATTCACTTTTAATAATTCTTATCCTTTTGGTTTGGTTGACTAAAAAACGCTTTTTTCAATATTGGTTGATTGTTCAAACTAAAATAGGTTTCTTGGCATCATTATATTTTATGTTTTTGCAAATATTTATTATTAAAAGCTTGTGTTTATATTGTACGCTTTCTGCATTAATCAGTACGCTCTTATTTCTTATAATAATCATAAGTCTTAAATCTGCCATACTCTCACTCATAGGTATTATCTATGTTCTGATTGTAAAAAAAATCCTATTTCTCCTTGACCCCGAATTTATACATGAATCAATGACAAGTTTTGGAGAAACGCTGGGAAGATCCAAACCAATTACTAAAATGATTTCCCAATATCTAATATCTCATAACCAATCACTAAAACAAACTATCGCTGCAATCGATTTTAATAACCCCATTGGCCTAGCTGCTGGTTTTGATTACGAGGCTAAATTAACACAGATTTCTCATGCAATTGGGTTTGGTTTCCAAACAATTGGAACAATCACGAATTATCCCTATGAAGGTAATCCCTATCCACGTTTAGGACGACTACCAAAATCACAGTCGCTTTTAGTAAATAAAGGATATAAAAACCTTGGTGCAAATAAAACAATAGAAAAACTTGAAAAGCTAAATTTCGCACTTCCTATTGGCGTCAGTATCGGACGGACCAACTCACGTAAGCTAACATCTCAAAAAGAGAGCGTTCAAGATATTGTCCAGGCTTTTGTAAAATTTGATGAATCAAAGGTTCAGCATCAATATTACGAACTCAACATTAGTTGTCCAAATTTATATGGGAATATTGATTTTTATTCCATAAAAAACTTAAAAGAATTATTGGTAGAAGTCGAAAGGTTGCATATTAAAAAGCCGGTTTTTGTGAAAATGCCGATTGAAAAAGCCAATCGTGAAGCCCTAAATATGTTGGAAACAATTTCTCAGTTTAACGTTAAAGGTGTTATTTTCGGTAATCTCCAGAAAGACCGTAATCATCCGGTATTTGATTCCGAGGAAATTAAAAACGCAAAAAAAGGCAACTTCAGTGGCAAACCCACTTGGTTACGCTCAAATGAATTAATCAAATTAGCGTATCAAAATTATGGTAAGCGTTTTGTAATTATCGGTTGTGGCGGAATTTTCTCAGCAGAAGATGCATACCATAAAATCAAACTCGGATCTTCTCTTGTTCAGTTGATCACCGGCATGATCTTTCAAGGCCCACAGCTGATTGCACAAATTAATATGGAACTACCAGAATTACTGAAGAAAGATGGATTTAATAATATAAAGGAGGCGGTAGGGTCAGTATATTTATAAAAAGATATTAATGTGGCATTCCATTTTCTACTAGATGAAATATTCCGCATGTTGCTGCTAGTAAACCAGTTGCTATCGCAGTTGCCCAAGCATGACGTATTGCTGTCAAAATTGCTGTTTCTCTATTGATGTCTTTACCTAGCGTCTCTTTTTCTTGAGCTGTCAATGATTTTTGAAATATATTCGTAAGAGGAAGCGGTCTACCTAAAACATAGGCTATTGTTTCTGCAGTTTTTACCTCCCAAGGTTTCGCGTTATTTCGATGCACTAAAAAATCTCGAAAATAAGAATCTCCTTCGATCCTGGCTATTACATGTCCCATAGTACTTTATATTCTACTAAATACTTTTTAATTGTCAAGTTACGCTATTTGTTCATATCTTTAAAATATTGCTTGCTACTTAATACTTAATACTTTATACTATTTTTATGACCATTTTCTTCGGTGCCGATCACCGGGGTTTTGAGCTAAAAAATAAGCTTATTGAGTATCTTCAAGATAAAAATATTCGCGTCCAAGATTTAGGAAATTATGAACTTAATCCACAAGATGACTATCCTGATTTTGCTAAAAAAGTCGCTACGGCAATACAACAGAATTTAGTAGAGTTTTTAGGAATTGTTATTTGTGGGTCGGGGGTTGGCGTTTGTATCACTGCTAACCGCTTCAACAACATTCGCGCTGTTTTAGGTTTTGATCAAGATCAGGTTCAACATGCACGCGAAAACGATCATGCAAACATCCTTTCTCTTCCCTCAGATTATGTTGATTTTGAAAAAGCAAAATTACTGGTAGATACTTTCATTAACTCTCAACCAAAGCTTGAGGAAAAATACCTGAGAAGAGTAAAAAAAATGGATGAACTGCAATAAATCGTATGACAATTATAGTTTTTTGATAATCTTGTAACCGGATATCAAATAACGAATTGCAAATAGTTTTCCTTATTTACCATTTTGAAGGAGGATAATGTTAGTTTTGTACTAGATTTATTGAATTTCAATAGTGTGTATATTTTCATTACCTTTTGCAACGCATCTTTTCTGAAAGCAAATAGGAGTGATGTCACATTCTCTCATGCAAATCTTCCCTTCTGGTGCAATATATTTTTTATTCATAATCTGACAACTACACGTATTAATACCACAGTCTTCATTGACTGCACATTTTAACTCTGCGGAAATTTCAAGAGGTATTTTGGTAACATTGACAATTTTCGGTTTATCTATAAATTTAAAAGTAAAAAGGATTTGGTCGATTGTGTTTTGATGTGCTTCTTCCAGTTTTTCAGGTTCGAGATATCTAATTCTTAGGTAATTTCCGGAGGGTAAGGATAATAAAACAATAACATATGGTTGTTCGGGATTCATAAAACTTACTTCTTTATAGGTATAGCCTGACATGTTGGTAATGTCAAATGTTTTTGGTTTATCAACGATAAAAAAACCACCCACTGGGTGATTAGGTGAAGATAATTCTTGAACGTATTCTTTTAGTGTTTGATATTCTAGTTTGGTTGAGAATAATGAGATATTATACGTATTGTTTTTGTCTGGTGAATTATTGGTTTTATTGGGAATTGATAGATCAATAATATTTTGAGTATCATCTCTTCCTAGTATAAGCCCTACTTCTTGGGGATATTTAAATGAATATCCCCAATTTTTATTTTCATATGTTTTCCAATCGAAAGGGATATCGTTGATTGGGGTAGGTTTGGTTGTTGGTTGAACGGGAATTGAAGATATACTTTGTGATTTTGAAAAAGTTACACCCCATGGGGTATCGCAAAATTTAGGACACCCCAGACAATCTAATAATCTGACGGGAAACCCTGCTTTTTCACAAGAATCAAAGTCATTAATTGTTTTATAGATTCCAAATATCCCTCCACATAAAAGTAAGAAGATAATTAACAACAAGATAGCAACTAGTTTTCTATTTTTATTATTTGGTTTATTTATGTCTGGTTTAAGAACGGTATTGAAAGATTCATTATTGATAATTAATGTTTCTTGAGGCGTTCCTAATATTTCAGTCATAATTTAATAATACACCTAGTAAGCTACAATTTTACAATTGGATAATTCTACGAAGGTTGGTTAAACTCTCTTCTTCTGTTGCTTATCTTTAGTAAAGATTGTAAAGTTTTTAACTTCTTTGACAATAATAACCACCATCCACGCCCAAAGCAATGATGATATTAACAATAATGGAATAATGATAAGATAGGTCTTGATTAGTCGATTATGTGCAAATTGATACTGAAGATGAACCTCGGTTTTGTATTCGCTGGCTTTTTTTGTAACTGGCGGGGAATAAATATCAATTGATGCATGATTCTGTATGCCAAACTGATAATTCAGCAGAATACTCCCATCTTTGATATCGCCATATTCCTCGATTTTCTTTAGATTAAAAAATTCCCCTCCAGGAAAAAAACCAATAATTCTTTCCACTAAACTAAACTGTTGAGTTAGGGACCGGTAATAAGCCCTAACATCCTCGATTGTTTTGTTGGTGCCATAAAGGAAAGAGAATTGGTTTGTCTGGGTGCTATTGCCATCTCTACTTTCAAGCAGAATAAATGAATTATTAATGGGAAGAAAATGTTTTTCAGCTTTAAGGGTTTGCTGATAACAGAATGATAAGAAAAATACTAACGCCGCAAATGAGAAGGTTCTTATCGGTATCTTGGGTTTTTTCCAAATAACAATCAGAAACGAAATGTTAGCAATAAGGAAAAGAAAAACTGGTATTAGATTCAACCACATATGTGCATTTACTATTATGAATTAATTATTTATAGTGCAAACAGGTACGCAATTTAGGGCACAAATTGTTGCTTTGGGGTCGTGACGACAGGCAGAAGCACAGTGGTTGAATTCTCCATTTAACAGGTTACAGGTATTATTAGTAATGCCTTCGCATTCATTGTAGTCAGAAATCCACTTCCCATTGGGACTTGATGCGCAAATTGACTCAGAAGTACTATATTTTTGGCTTGATCCAAGGCAGATTAGCGATCCGAAACAAAAGCAATTGTTGTTTGAATTAAATTCACCTTCTCCTGAAGTGACAATTCCATCTTTACACCATCCTGGTGGCGGCGAGGCTGGAAGAGGGCAGGCTTTACAATAGTTGTTCTGGAATATATTTTCTGGGGTGGTGATGGATATTTCATCATTTGAATCATAAAGTATATATTTATTGATTGAATTTTTTTGGATTGTTCCGCTCAATCTTGCCTGATGGGATTTGCCAGACCGGTCGTAAACTTGAAAAATAAGATGGTAATTCCCAGTATTTTTCCCGATAATTTCGATAGTATAATCTCCGCTTTCTAGTAATCCCGTATTAAAAACCAGTTGAGGATCGGTAACGCGACCAGAACCATCATCGGCGGATAATTGCTCTACTCCATAACTACTATTATCACCAAGCTCATTATAAGTTTTATTACTTATTGGATCTTTCCCTATTTTTAGACCTTTTGGAGAAGTAACTATCAAGTCGGCAATAAGAGTTTTACCTGAAGATAACATAATAGATAGGCTTGACAAGTTATAAGTAATTGTTGGATTGGTGGTTGGAGTGGGTTTAACCGTTGGTTGCGTGGGAGAAGGGCTTGGCAAAACGATCTTTTCATTCCTGTTGATTTTATTCAAATAAAATGCAAAAACTCCTCCACACAAAAGCAAAAAGATAATTAACGATGTAGTGAATATCGGGATTCTCCTTTGTTTGCTTGGTTTATCTTCTGCCTGTTGAGAATTGATTTTGGGAAAATCATCATTGATAGTTGCTATTTTTTGTTGTGCTTCTATTACTTCATCCATGTTGTTGTCCATAATTTATTCTATAAATTTAAAGGTTGTAAGGATCTGATCATAGATTATTTTTACAGATAATTGTTGCGGGTCGTCTGTCTTGTGTGAAAAGTATGGCCATAATTCGATTTTAAGATAATTATCTTCTGAAAAATCGATGAAAGTATTTAGGTAATTATACGTTCCGTCGGGAAATTGTGTTGTTTGATAGGTTTTTTTACCACCGACGATTATCAGGTTGGATTTGAGGATAGAGTTTAGTACGGTGAGGTTGTCTTTTCCAAATGGGATTATGTTCAGACTATATTTTACATATCTTGGTTGATTTGCTTGAGGCGAGTCGCTATAGAAACTATCAATATTTGATACAAGGTGTAACTCACTTGGTAAAGGTTCTGGCGAATCAACAATTTTCCATTCAGATGGATATTGCAATTGATAATTTAATTTTGTATTAGTATATGTTTTCCAATCTAAAGGGATATTGTTGATTGGAGTAGGTTTGATTGATGGTTGGACGGTAGTCGAAGATATACTTTGTGATTTTGAAAAGGTTACACCCCATGGGGTATCGCAAAATTTAGGACACCCCGCACAATCTAATAGTCTTACGGGAAACCCCGCCTTTTCACAAGAGTCAAAGTCATTAATTGATTTATAGATTCCAAATATTCCTCCGCATAGAAGTAAAACAATAATTAACAACACAATAACAATCAGTTTCCTTCTTTGTTTATTTCTAACAGGTTGAGGAGGAACGTTGACAAATGGGCCGTTATTAACTGGTTGGTTTATTTCGTTGGGAATGGTGTTTTTCATAGATTTATTGTACAAATTAACTTTACTCTATGCAAAATTGTGATTGATTGAGCTTCCCTAAATTGTATTTGATATGTTTTGTTAAAAAATCCTTTTTTATTTTAATTCTCTCAACCCTTCACTAATATGAATCTTTTCCGCCAGTTCTGCAGAATTTATATCGTCTGGATAATACTCAAGAATACTTATGACATAAGTATTTGGGTACTTTGAAAGTGGCAGAATTGCCATATCGACAATCATGTTTCTAGTCATGTCTTTTAACCGTAGTCTTATCTTGTCTTTTGTGTATTCCTGAATTGTATCATTGATAAGATAACTCCTTTGGTAGTTTTGGATAATGTCCATCAATCTTTCTTCGGATATCCTCTTTTCTTCAATGATTGGTTGATCATAAGAAAAAGCTACTAGGTGGTAGCGGGGGTAAGTTTGTTTATTAAACAAAGATTTGATAATCTTTACCGCGTTCTTATTGATAATATTCTCAGACATACTAATATCAGTAAAATCCGTCCAACCAGCAGCAAGTGTATAGCTAATAATTGGATTTTCATCATAGATTCCATCAAACGAGCCAATAAACTGTGTGCCTTTATTTCCGGAAATTACAAATTGCTTTATATAGTCGTTTTGTTGGTTTAGATTATTTTGATTTTTTAAACTTATCAGAACGCCATAGTTCTCAGAATCCGTCTGTTTTATTTGAGTAATATTGTCGATAACTTCGTCTTTAACAGCATAAACAGAGTACAAAGAGGTTTTATTCGTCAGATGGTAGTCCATAGTTGAAAATAATCCCTTATATAAGGATTTTTGGGTTATACATTCATTAATAGATGACAGATGATTTGGATAAAAAATGAGAGTATTTGGACTTAGGACACATCCGCAGGAGTTGCCACCATAGCAACGCTGACTAATTAGATCTCGGGCTATTAACCGCACCTGGGACGAATAATACTGTGACAACCGTTTATCAACGCATTCAATGATACTGTTTTGGGTGTATCTAGTTTCTATATATAGACTACGAAAATCTAAGTCCAGGGTTCTATAAACATCACCAATTAGTTTATTAAACTTTAAACTAGAACGTATTGTATTGCTTTCAATATAAGACGTAGTTTCGTAATTACTATCATAGGAAATAGTTAGTTGATGATTCCCCTTGGAAAGATATATAGGTTCAGTTTTGTATATATCAAGTGACTTATTACTGTTTTCGGATATTTTAATTTTTTTACCATCTATTATTAGCGAAGTATCTGAAACTTTAAAAGAAGGTTTAGTTTGGTTTTTATGAAAAACACTAATGTCATCGATATAATATTTTCCCGGATTATTAACATTAATTGAGTAGTTGAAGCCTATAAATTCATTTTCGGTATCACACAACGAGGAAAATTTATTTAAAATAACAACCGATTCTTTTAATTCTTTTTTAAGACTCCAGTCTTGAAAGATGTTATTAATAACATAAATATTCCAACCAAAGCAAGTTAGTATTGCAGGTAAAACATAGATAACTTTTATCCATTTTTTAAGATTCTGACCACGTCGTAAGATAATAAATTGGGTAAACAGAACGTTAATAAGTGAGAGGACACAAGGAGCATAAAAAGCGATTAAAACGGTACCACACGAACCTGCTTCAAAGCAAAATATCGACCCAAAAGAGGCAAACAATAAAAGGATGTCGGAGACAAATATCGTTAATGCAGTTGATAATATCAGAATAAAGATCATATTTTATTTGTGTTTTTTTGTATCAAATAGCAAACTTTCCGGTTTTAATAAAATAGCATTTATTATTTTTTGTTTTGTAGTCATTTGGGGTTGAGGTTCACATAAATTAAAACACATATTACCAAAAGAATTAAAGGTGAATTTATAGTCACATCTGCAGGTTCCGGTACCTCCGAAATAACCCACATTTAACCTAACATACATAACTATAAAAATAGCGAAACCGATAGCTAGAACTGCCTTTACTCTTCTTTTCATAATTTTTCCTCTAATCTTTTAGTTGTCATACGCTGTATTTTAATCATAACAAATCATTGGTTCTGCTTTGCCCTTGTTAATAAGGCTGAAACAACCAAATTCTTTTTTATATTGACTGCAGGTTCCTGACGTAGATTTTGTGTCACTAGTGACACAATCGTAAGCACATTCTGCGCCGTCGATACAGGCATTCCCTGAATCAGTAGCCGGAACTTGACAATAAGTTTGGGGATAATCCCTGCCCCATGATTGCCACACCCCGCCTTTTTGAAGACATTCTTCCTTGTTTGAGGCATCACCTAGTTGGCTGGAGACAGTATCCAGAAACCTAAAAGTGGAGAGGATTTCTTTAAAATCCGCAACCGGTAATACGTCAGTCGTAATGGTTAAATTATATGCTTCTTTAGCGTTATATATTTCAGCGTACAGAAAGCCATTTGATAAATTTAGTTGATCCTGTCTTTTTTTGGTTGGCTTTTGGATTGAAACAATGTTTTGTTGATCAATAATAGCAACCTCATCGACCTGGTTACATAATGTTTCCATGCAAATACTCTCAACGTCATACATCACATCCGGGTTAAACCAGGAAATTGAAAATTTTATTTTATTATTCTTGTCAACCCATTTTATCTCTTCACTTTTTTGTTCAGGTTCACCAAATTCTGGAGGATACTTTATTTCAAAACTAATATTTGTACGTTTGTATGATTTTTTGACTTGATATGTTTTCCAATCGGATACGACATTGGCGATTGGGTTAGATTTGGTAAATAACAAGTAAACCGCAAAAACTCCTGTACATACAAGCAAGAAGATCATTAACAATACAACAATAATCAGTTTTCTATTATGTTTATCTGGTCGATCTATAACTTCATGTAAGCTAATTACAGAATCTTGCTTAATTTGGTTATTGTTTTGATTTTCTAAAATTGTCATATTTATTCTATTATATTAGTATAAATCTTAAGGATCCGCGCCCGGCATAAAAGGAACTGCATCGACTTCCAATATTGATTTCAATGTTTTCAACTGTTTTACACCACTACATATTTCACCATCAGGGAGATGAAAATAATAAACATTATTACCTTTATCTCTCACATCATACGCTTTGTATACTGTTAGAGTTTTAATAGCTTCCTCTTTAGAAACGGATAAATTAAATCTTGTATAAAGCTGATTAGAATAATTAGAATTAAAACATAAAGATAAATCTTCTTTTTTTTGGGAATCGATAAATTTAAAGGTAGAGAGGATTTGGTTATAAATCTCATTTATTTCTGTAGACTTAGGATTGCCGCTATATGTTAAAGATACAGAATAAACTTGATTACCATACTCAAACCATATTACTCTGCTTCCGTCGATTTTATCTTCAAATATTAATGCTTTATGATTAATAAATTCACCATCCTTAAGCGAAAGTGTATCAAATAAATAAGACGGATAAGTTTCCTTATGCCAACTCCTGATATCAAGAAGTTTTTTATTTTCTTGTACCTGAATAGTTATAAAAGGATCTTTGGGGGGGTTATTCGAAGATGATGTAAACCGAACGTAATACGGATTTATATCCATCACCGACCAGCTGTAGGGATATTGGCAATCGTACGAATAGGTGTTATTCAGATATGTCTTCCAACCGGCAGTTGGGTTGGGAGTTGGGGTGAGATTAGTTATTGACTGTGTGGGAAAAGGACTTGAGGATACAATCTTTTCATTCTTAATGATATTGTTATTTATATAGATTGCAAAAACTCCTCCACATAAAAGCAAAACTGTAATTAACAACACTATGATAATCAGTCTTTTATTTTGTTTATTCGGATTTACTATGATCGGTTGAGGAATATCCGTTACATTATTTACAGAATACTGATCAACCTGGTTGTTATTTTGATTATCAAAGATTGTCATATTTTAGTTAATATTTTTACTTTCTTAACCAAACAGTCTGTACCACCGGAGTAATTATAAATGATTTGCCAAAGTGTTCTATTAGATCTGAATAATTATCATAAAGATATACCTTTTTTTCAGTAAAAGGCGGAAGCTGTATATCTTCCACTAAATTCTCTTTGAGTAATAAAGTCTTCTTATTTTCAAGTGAGCCACTATTTTCATCATAATTTATAACAAATTCTACTCTTTCTATAAAAAGATCTCTGATGTTTTTTACAGTAAATTCCGCTTTGGCGTCAGAAACCATTTTTACATCTGACAGTTCTACAACAAAGTTATTCAAGATATCTCCCGATTGCGAAATATAATCCCCCTGCTGATTAAGTTTATATTCTATAGTTTCAAAAATGAAGAAGACGTCTGAAAATACTTTATTTCCGGAAATATTTGATCCATCAGTCATATTAAAAATTATCCTGTATTTTCCTAGTGGGACAAAATTAGAAACTGTTTGTCTGCCGTCACACCACTCTTCTCTCTGATTCCACTTGTTAGATATAAACTGTTTTGGTTGTAATATTAATTGGTTAGCAAAATCACATTCAGCTTCGCAGGGGCATCCGTACCTTATTTTTACTTGTATCCATTTTTGTTGTGCCTCATCAAACCGTTCTATCTCATAAAATGGGTAGCTAATGAATCTTTTAAAATCCGAATTGTTTCTGATAATGTGTTCAACATATTCGCCAGAATAGTAACCTGTTTTGTTTGTGTAAACTAGAATATCATTTAACGTAATTTCCTTTGATCTAATACCGATATTTGCCGTTGATATACTGTTACTTTTATTCCTTAACAGAGCATTTATGTTATATAGTGGCCGGGAAGTGGCAATTTCTATTAGCCATGGAGCAAATAATTTCCAACCACCAAAAATCAGACAAACAAACAAAAAAAGAGTTGTCACTAAAGCTGTAATTTTCAATATCGTTACTATTGGTATCTTTTTTCCATCAATTTTATTATTAATCATGTTATTTGGAAATATATTGTTGACAGTTGCTATTGTCTGTTTTGTTTCTGTTATTTTATCCATAAGTTAACAATTATTCATAATTAAACGATAAGCAATTCTTATTGTAGTTGCGAGGGACTCCTTCTCCCTGGGAAGGTAGTGGTACATTTATTATCCATACATTGACATGCTAAATTCTTGCATTCAAGTTGCACCCAATTACATTTATTAATACCTACACCCTCTATCTCACCAATTTTTTCAAGATAGTTTTCGTTTGTATTTTTATTAAGGCAATACCCACAACCTGCGCCTTCACCACTATTAACACAATCTGCATCAACTACGCAGTCTTGATTTAATTTGGCTGTTTCTATTCGACGTAATTTCTCCAGCTCGGTACAGGATTGTGAGGCGATATTGGAATCGTTGATAGATGACGTATTGTCCAGAAACCTAAAAGTGGCAAGGACTTGGAGTAAAACCACTTTTGATTTTGGATTAACCGGTGTAAGTGAACCACCAACTTTCCGCCCATCAGTAGCAGTAATAGTAATATTAGCAAAGTTGTCATCTTTTGTCCCCCATTCAATTCCGGCTCTAGTCCCATCAGATAAAGCGATTGTTTGACATCTTTCCTCGTCTTTTGGGTAAGCCATACAGTAAGTTTGACCCAATGCATCTTGTGCATCCTCTGGAACAGAGTGAAACTTGATAACCCATTTTTGAGTTTGTTTCTCATCAATAAAATAAATCAAGTTGACTATTGGCGGCAACGATTGTTCCATGCCAACCGTCCAGTCTTTTGGATATTTAAAACTATAGAGAACTTGATCACTAGTGAATGTTTCCCAATCTGATGGTATGTCTATAGAAGAATCTGGTTTTACCCTCGAGAGCCAAAAGCTGTTTTCGCGGCCAAATTGGTTTTTGTAAAGGAGAACAAGAGTATTTCTACTAAATTTATAAGAAGAGACCTTATTTAGGTCCCAAAATTCAACCACATCCCCCAAACATCCCATTTTTGTTCCACCAACCTCAAAGGTAAGTTTATTTCCAGGTTCTGAGTTGTATTTCCTTGGTGCCATTTCATTGCATCCGCCCAAAGCCTGATATGTTCCGTCATTCCGAAATTCTATAGTTGCTCCTTTTCCTTCGGTATCAAATACCATATCGTCTTGCTGTATTGAAACGACTTCCCACTTACCAAGAAGAGAGGTCTGGCTAATAATTAAAGTAGGCTTAATCGTGGATTGTGTAGGAAAAGGACTTGGGGAAACCGGTTTTTCATTTCTAATAAAATTTTTATTTGTACAGATAGCAAATATTCCAATACAAAATAATAAAGCCACAATCGATAGGACAACAACGACATACTTTGTCTTACGATAAAATGATTTTGGTTCGGTTGTTATTGTTAATGCTTCTTGCTGATCTAATTGGTTGTTACTCATATTTTTTATTCTATAAATTTAAAAGTGGCGAGAATTTGGTCAAAGTCTGATGATCTTGTTTTTTGATTATCGTGCCAAACGACAATAAATCCTGGGTTTCCGGATATCCCCACACAAGCAAAGTATTTATTTTCTTTGACATTTTCTAATAAATAAGCCATATGATTATCGACCATAATTGTTGAAGATTTAAAAGTTGTAGTAGGCTCTAAAATCCAAGAGCAATACTTTTTGATCTCTTCCTCACTTTCAAATTTATTACCAAATTTTTCCACATTAATCAGAGGATTTTCTCCGGCTTTATATTTGGATACTTGAAAATTTTCCGCAGTTTCAAAATTGGTTTCTTGATTTTTGTAAGCGTTATTTGGAAGATTCCATTCTGTTGTGAAGCTTACTTGAAAACCCATTCTTTCATTAATATATGTTTTTAAGTTTGTAGTTTCGTTTGGTTGATTTAAAGGAAGAAATTTAAATGTGGAAATGATTTGATTGTGTATTTCATTTTCTCTTCTTTCCGGAAAACCGATGTCTTCCGTAGCTTCTATTTTATATATATTATTATCTCTATAAATAAAATAATAATGCGACCATAAATTTTCTGTAGCAGCATCAGAGTTTCCGGTATATACAGTAACATCGGCGATTGTAATTGGAATTAAACTTTTTCTGTTTTCTGTGGCATTTCCATGACCATAAAATAAATACTCTTTTTCAAGTTTATCCAAAAAAGAGGAATCAGTAAAAACCGTGGGGTATGTCTTCTTAATAATACTAAACGTTGCTAAATTACCGCCTTGTTTTGGATTGGTAGAAGATATACTGAAATTTTCATTACTGCTATTTAGTAAATACCAGTTGGATGGGTACAAAATAGATATTTGCATTGCCTGATTGACATATGTTTTCCAACTTTGTGATAAACACCTGGTTTGACAATCTAACATTGTTGTAAAGGGTCTGACACCATCGCACCCTCCCCAAATAAACTCTTTACACTTTTTCTCTTTCTGGTCAAAATAAAAACTTGGTACGTAAGCTTTGCAGTATCCTGGGTCTGGTTTTAAAATACAGGCACTTTTTGCTTCATCCGGGGTTTGTGTGGTTGTTGGCTGTATGGGAGAGGGACTTGGGGATATACTATTTTGGTTCCTAGTGGTTTTATTCAAGTATGTTGCAAAAACTCCTCCACATAAAAGCAAAAGAATAATTAACGACACAATTATTAGCGGGATTTTACTTTTTTTATTTGGGTTGTTTGTAACTGGCTGAGAATTAATGTTGGAAGATTCACTATCGATAGTTGTTATTTTTTGTTGTGTTTCCATTGTTTCGTTTATAAATTAAACTAATTAAAGATCCGTATAATTCTCATTAATCATACTTTTCATATCCAACAATACCAACATTCTTAAATGCTTTTTCTATTACATTACGACGACTATAATACTTACCCCAAAGTGCTGGATATAAAGGCGAGTCGGAAAAACACATACCAACATCACCAACGAATAAACGAATAGAGCCATCATTTACTTTGCTAAAAATCGTATCGGGTATCAAATACACATAAACCCAACTCCCCAAAGAGGTTGGGCCACCTAAAAAACCAATAAAATCACATTCATCATCGCTTAATTTAATGCCATTTGGTAAAGCCTTTGGATAGTCTTTAGATACGCAATCGCAAGCTTTAAATTCTTTGACTAAACTATCAATAATAATCCTTTTCGCTTCATTTATATCAGGCTTATCCATTTTGAAAACATAACTTGAATATCCTGGGATGGGAACAGAGGTAGGGATTATGCTTTTTTTCCTGATTTTGTATGAATATTTTGCTGTGCCATCACTAATATCGCGCCTGAAACAATATTGATAATCAACGCCTTTACATAGTGAATTAGCCTGCAAACAACTAGTGTCTTCGCCTATTATATTTAATATTTCGGGAGGATTAACCGGATAATACTTTCCATTGAGCTTTTGCTCTTCAAGAGCCTCTATTGTAACCGACCTTTCTTCTATTGAAGTCAGTTTTGCCTTCATGTCTCCAATACATTCTAGATTCATTGCATCCTCTACTTGACTTTTGGATGGGTTAAAATTAAAAGTCGAGCCTAATAATATTTTTTGATTATTAATGATTACGCTCTCTTCAACAAAGCTAATGCTTGAAATAATTTCATCAAAGATTTGGTTGTGTGTGCCCTTATAATCAGTATTGTCATGACTTATAACAATTGTGTGACCATAAAATGGTATCGAGTATATAGTTTCAGGATTACTCATTATTGATTCTTTGATTTCTGTAACCTTTACAGCGGGCATTCCACCAATTTGTATATCTTCCACTTTCCATACTTTTTTATCAACTATGTTTTTAAGTTCTTCAAGCGACGAGTTGCTTGAATTACCTTGGACACTAAGCGCATCACGAAAAGAAATATCACCAGGAGAAAACTTATCAATTTTGTAAGGAGATATAATGACGGTTTTTCTTGGATCGTCTAATACCACGTCTGCATATAATTCTTTTTCATCATAAAAAAACCAGTTGTTCGGATATTTTATGGAGTAATGATACGAGTCGTTGGTATATTTTTTCCAATCGGAAAGTATATTGTTGGTTAAAGTAGGTTTGGCCGTTGGTTGTGTAGGAAAAGGACTTGGGGAAATAGGTTTTTCATTCGTAATGACTTTATTTATATAAATTACAAAAACTCCCATACACAAAAGTAGAAAGGTTACTAACGATACAATCCAAACAAGTTTTACATTTTTTTTGACTGGTTTGCCCATGACAGGTTGAGGAGGAGCGTTGACAAATGGGTCGTTATTGACAGATTGATTTATTTTGTTGGGGACGATGTTTTCCATAGATTTTTTAATAATTACTCATAACTATAAAACCAATCAAAGCTGACAATTATTCCTTTCTCAACATTAAAATATAGATAATCATGCATGCCACGCCAGAAATAGATTAATATTTCTTCTGGTTTATTGTTTCCTTGTTGGTTTGACAGAACAAGTGATTGATATATCTTATCGCTGCTTCTGGCTGTCATATCTGGTGAACCCAAGAGATCGATAACTTTAGATTTTGTATAACTTCCGTTACCTAATTCTTTTCCAAGTTTTTCCATAACTTGCTGTTTTTTACCGCCCCACTTATCTATATCATCATTCCATTCACCATTACCAAAGTAGCTAGGAATTTGTTTAAGTGCTTTGTATTCTGCGGATAACGTTTCAAGACTGGTATTATTATTTGATCGGGTAGAAGATGCATTTGAAGTGTAATCTTCTATCTTACAAATGCTCCCTTGGCAATACCACGAGGCTAAAAAAGGGGTGGATTTTTGACTTTCTTTAGCTTCGCGGTCGCCCTGTTTTCCCGTATCACCATTTTGTAATTGCAGGGTAGCAATTATTGGCGTATTGAAGTCCGAAAGTCTGTTGGCAGTAACATTAGTTTTGTCGGTAAATTGAGCATTGTAAAATAACCTTTCAATTTTATTCCAAGGAATTGTTCTGGTAAGTAGTTGTTCTGTTTGGCTTAAGTAAATTATTTCTTCGATAACGATGATATCGCCTCCATCGTTTTTACCTCCAATTATAGCGTCACTAAGCCTCAAACCAAACAGGTACTTTCCAGAAACTCCTCTGTCAATAAATAAAGAGATGCCTAAACTTTTGTCCGTAGTATTTAGTTGAAGATCTTTAATATTTCTGGGAACCAGTAATTGTTCAAGTGTTTCGCGATTGTTGTTTTTAAGATTTACATACTTGCTGTAAGTAAATAAAATAGTAGGGGTAACTATTAAAAGGATAAAGGTTATAATTGCCAGCCTAGGGTAAACCTTATCTTCTTTTAACAGTTCCCGTTTTTTTCCAAAAAAATAACCTTGAACAGCACAGATAATAGTGACAGCTAAAACTATAACTAAAAAGATTACCGGTACTAAGATGGAAGTAACAAAGTTCCATATATTGAAAGGATCACTGTCTCCGACTACCGTAAAATAGAATATGGCCATTATAAACATCGAAACCAAAAACCCAACACATAATGACACAACAAATCCTAAAATTCCAAAAAAAAGAGAATATTTTAATCTTTTTTTCATAGCGACTAGTTTGGCAACGGAACTGGAGCAGATTGCCTTTCTACATATTTAATAATTTCTAATTTCTTAAGTTGATCAATTAATTTCTCCATATCAATTCCATTTTTTGCAGTAATACTGCACCAATAATCTAAACCTATATCTGATTTATCTATTCTTTCAATTTCCTGCGGGTTAAGAGTAGATAATGGTTTTATAGATTCAATTGAAAATTGGATATCTTTATGTAATAAAGACATAGGGTTGGTAATGTCCGTTCCGTCAACAAATTTTATATTTATCCTATTTCCTATTTCATTATTGTCTAAAAATTTAAACGTGGAAATGATTTGAAGCAGAACCTCTTTTGATTTTGGATTAACCGGTGTAAGTGAACCGCCAACTTTCCGCCCATCAGTAGCAGTAATAGTAATATTAGCAAAGTTGTCATCTTTTGTCCCCCATTCAATTCCGGCTCTAGTCCCATCAGATAAAGCGATTGTTTGACATCTTTCCTTATCTTTTGGGTAAGCCATACAGTAAGTTTGACCCAATGCATCTTGTGCATCCTCTGGAACAGAGTGAAACTTGATAACCCATTTTTGAGTTTGTTTCTCATCAATAAAATAAATCAAGTTGACTATTGGCGGCAACGATTGTTCCATGCCAACCGTCCAGTCTTTTGGATATTTAAAACTATAGAGAACTTGATCACTAGTGAATGTTTCCCAATCTGATGGTATGTCTATAGAAGAATCTGGTTTTACCCTCGAGAGCCAAAAGCTGTTTTCGCGGCCAAATTGGTTTTTGTAAAGGAGAACAAGAGTATTTCTACTAAATTTATAAGAAGAGACCTTATTTAGGTCCCAAAATTCAACAACGTTTTTTACGCACATTCTTTTTGTTCCACCAACTTTAAAAGATATTTCTGAATTAGATTCGGTTTCATATTTGTTTGGTGCCATTTCATTGCATCCGCCCAAAGCCTGATATGTTCCGTCATTCCGAAATTCTATAGTTGCTCCTTTTCCTTCGGTATCAAATACCATATCGTCTTGCTGTACTGAAACGATTTCCCACTTACCAATAAGAGAGACCTGACCAATAGTTGGAATAGGTATGATTGTTGGCTGTGTGGAAGAAGGGCTTTGTGAAACGGGTTTTTCATTCGTAATAACTTTATTAATATAGATTGCAAAAACTCCAATACACAAAAGCACGACTGTGATTAACAGTACAATAATAATCAGTCTTCTATTTTGCTTAATGGGTTGATCTGTGGCCGGTTGAGGATCGATAGGAGGCCTATCATTGATAGTTGTTATTTTTTGTTGTATTTCCATTGTCACAATTAGTTTCGATTAATTTCCTATATCTAAATTGTTTACCAAATCATCTGCTACTTGATTTTTTTCCCGAGTGATATGCTGATAACTAACGGGGATTTTTATTTCTGCCTCCAAAATTCTAATTTGCATAATATATTCCCGAATCCGGCCATTTTTTACCTTATACAGTCCATTTAATTGATTTACCAAAAGTTGAGAGTCTGAATTAAATTCTATTTTCTCAACTTTTGATAATTGATCATTGATTATTGATAATTTTTTATACGCGGCGATTACTGCCTGATATTCCGCATCATTATTAGTCGCCACACCAATATCATCACGTAATTTAAATAAAATTTTTTTATCAAAATAGGCAACAACTCCAATTGCCGCCGGTCCGGGGTTTCCTTTTGAACCGCCATCTGTATTAACCTGAAGAATCATTAAATAATGATAACAGAATAATAATTGACATTGACTATGAAGTATTATATCTTTATACTATAATTATGTATTAAATACAGAATCTACATATATTTATGTATACTAAAAATGTAAAGGGTTTAATAAATACATATAAAAAACAACTGACAATTGTTTTTGTGTTTCTGGGAATAATAACTATGATTGTTTTTAATCAATATATGTCATCACAATCAAGTCTTCATAGTTATAATAAAGCATCAGGAATACCTCCGACCCCGCTTCCTTCACTTTGCTTACAAAAAGAAAAAGGAGATGCTAATTGTGATAATTTTATAACTGAAACTGATCGTAATATTTGGCGTGAAGAATATAAACAAGGAAAAACCACTGAACTGCGATCAGACTTTAATTATGACAGCATTGTAAATTACGAAGATTATCGTATTTGGTTTAATAATTGGAAAAAATAATGAAAAATAACAATCGAACAAAAGTTCTCATCATTATATTAGTAAGTATTGTTATACTACTATTAATTGCAATAACATTTGTTTCTTCTTTTTCACAAAAAAGACTTTCTAATAATACCAAGAACGCCGGCATCAATAATACTCTCCAATCAAACGAAAACAAAAGTGGGACCAATAATGGAACTCAAAATAACGCACAATTAAATAGAATCAACCCAACCTCTTCTGTTTCTCAACCAACCATTAACCAAACTACTAAAGACTCTCTTTCTCCAACAATAAATAAACAGTCAATCCAAACCCTTACAGTTCCTAATCAAAATCCAACAGATTATATTAAAATTGCAAAAAAAACACTTGATTACCTTAATTTAATGCGTGATAAACGGGGAGCGTATTTATTTGAACGCGTTTGTTCATTGCTTGATGTATGTGTAGATTCTCAAGGGAATAATCATTCGGGACCACGACCAATTTGGGCATGGTATAAATATGTTCAAAAAACTAAAGATACTCAGCCGATTTCTATCATTAAAAATGATTTACTGATTAATACAGCTAAAATCGACACGGTACAAAACGATTTCTGGAACTGTAAACTAATGTATTATATTAGTCTTGATAAAAAAACCTTTGACGCAGAATCAATTGAAAAAATGCACCAATATTGCATTACTAGCATTAATCCTAATTTTACAATTGATATGAATAATCAAGCACAGCCAGTTACCTCTCCCCTTAACCTAGCCAAAGCCGCAATCTTTATTTCCGACCTAGTTGGTCGTTTTGGTTTTAGTCGTAATACAACTGATTTGGATACAGCAAAGAAACTTTATCAAACAAGCATGCTTGAATATCAAAAACAAAATAAAACCGTCAACTATGAACAGGTATGTTCTCTTGGAGAAGCAGCGTTGGATTTGTATGTTAAAACAGGAGAAGCTTCATACAAAAATACCGCAATAGATCTTTGGAATCGTCAACAAGTTGCAGCAGTTGGTCAGAAACAGGAATTTTCCATACTAAAAGCAAAAGCAATTTGTGGTTTATTTGCTAATCATCTTGCGCTTTTAACAGATGATAATCAATACCGGGTGGTCAAAAAAGAAATTATTAATCTTATAATGATTAATAATTATGACTCCCAAGACGGTAGTTTTTTCGAAAAAATAAATGAACAAATATATAAACGTTCAACTGAAAACGCATTAATTGTTGGTTTACTATTGGAATTTGACAAATTTTAATGAAAACATTACGAATTATTACATTAGTTGGATTGTGTTTTGTCAGTCTGATAATAATCGCATTATCAATTCTGCAACAGTCTAATCTACTTTCAAAAAAACAAACCACGATTACTCAGGCAGATGAGGATTGTGGCTGTCCCGGAGCATGTTGTGATGATTGTGAATTTACCGATACTGACACGGGTTGTGGAGATTTCTGCACAGAACATCCTGGAGATGCTCAATGCAAAGACCCTGATCCACCACCAAATGAAGGTGGGGGGCCAAGGCCCACTGATGTCCCAGGAAATATTTCATGTGATGGCTGCACCGCCGGCTGTTCTCCTGCCGGATGTTCTGATGCCGGTTGCGTCCGTTATAGAACCGCTCCATTTTGCCGCCCCGCGTGCAACTGTGATGATGATTATCATACTAACAATTCTTATTCTTGTTCACCGTGTGGAAATAATTGTCCGGCAAATCCTGAACAAACAGGCACTGCTAGTTGTAGCCGTAATGTTTGCTCTCCTCGGGGCTGTGACCAATATCGATGTAAAACTGTTAATTATGTCCCAGGTCCTGGTGGGTGCAATCTGCCTAATGAATGTAGTGGCGATGAAGAATGCCAGAGTTGTGGCGATGGTCAACAACCAACAGCTACCCCAATCCCAACCGCAACACCGACCCCAACACCGGTACCGCCAACTGCCGTTATAACAGCACCGCCAGCACAAGATCTTTCTAAAAAAGCTGGAACCCCAAGTAAACCAACTCAAGCATGGATGTGTTTGGATACGGAGTTTTGCTATAAAAGTGATAATTGTTCGAAGATTCCCGGAGTTGACTATGTTCACCGTGTTCGTTTAAAAAATAAAGATGATGTCAAACTGCAAACCAGCACTAAAACTTACATTTTTGAATGTCTTCAAACTGATGCAGGTTACCGTTGTACAAGCGGAAACAGTGCGGTTGATAATGAAGTGATTGGAACCAATTATCTTGATGCGATGTTGAGTGAACATGGTTACAGTTTCATAAAACTAACAACTGCAGACGGAAGCACATCAGTTGGACAACCGTTAACAACAGGAACGGCTGGTGAACTTGGTCCATATGAATGGGAAAGTACAACAATTAAGGACATGGGAAGAGTTTTTTTTGCAGTTCAAAATATCGTAAACTCAGATTCAATTAATGCTCCAGAAGGAGCGCTTCACCAAGGAACCATTGCGTTTGAAGGAAAAGGTGGCCAAAAATGCTTATTGATAAAATATGATCCGCATGGAATGGTAATTGATCAAATAACTAAACAACTGATTACTGATGCATCGGTTACTTTATTCCAAAAAAATAAACAGGGAAATTTTGAAATAGTAAACGGGAAAGATTTAATTGGCGGGATTATGAATCCGGTGAAAACTGATAAAAACGGTAGTTTTGCGTTTATGGTTCCTGATGGGGAATATAAGGTTGAGATATCAAAAACCGGTTACCATCCATATGTCTCTCATATCATCAACCAAAAGGGTAAATCTGAGTATATTGAAGTATCTCTCCAACCGCTTTCTTTGATTGACAAAATGTTGCTACGAATTGGACTCCTCAAGTAAAATCTTATTAGTAATATAAAATCGTCCGAAGAACTTACCCTTATCAAAGGCAGGGAACCCGAACAATTTGCTAAGTATTTTCAAATTTAATCTTTGTCCACCATAACTTACTTTTCGCCTTAGTTCATTTGAACTGCGGCTCAAAGAGCGTTTACTGGTGGACATAAGTGTCGCTAATTCCTCTCCGCCTGATGGCGGATTCGGAAAGCGACTCTAATGTCGGGGTGCCGGGACTTGAACCCGGGACCTTGCGACCCCCAGCCGCACGTTCTAGCCATCTGAACTACACCCCGTATTTTAACTATTATATCAATTAATGGATAAATAGCAGGGTTCTATGAAGTAGATTGTGAAAAAATTATTGGGTTTTAATTGTTTTTATCTTCTAAAGTCTTCTTAAAACTTGTGGCACAGGTTTTTCTTCTATCTATGGGATAAAAAAGAAAGGACGGTTAAAC
>Ga0247841_10003318_pt1 | contig 30165 bp, 32 predicted proteins | sample LaCruzMarch2015__2_FD_192410 | JGI IMG/M metagenome (GOLD analysis project Ga0247841, IMG submission 192410) | Freshwater microbial communities from meromictic Lake La Cruz, Castile-La Mancha, Spain - LaCruzMarch2015_18m | ecosystem: Environmental > Aquatic > Freshwater > Lake | place: Spain... | reverse complement strand
CGAGTGATATGCGTTGCTGGTAACCCCTGCGCGCTTTTTTTTATTGCCATTGACAGTGATTAATTTTCAGGATATGATATTTTTATGTACACAGCGAACCTAAAAACTGCGGTGGAGCAGACCATAGGCGCGCCATAGTAAAAGGAGGTTGCACCATGCAACTGTTGGAGGAAATTTTAGCAGGGATTAGGTCGGCTGTGCTGCCCGAAGACATGCTAGCCGACTACAAGCCCGAGGATGGCGACACGGTCGTGGGCGTGCTGCCCGACGAGCTCAGGCGGGTTTACGCCCACAGTCAATTGCTGGAAAAGCAGTTGCAGGAGGTGGGCGACGACCTCAATCGACAATACCGTGAGTTATGCGCTGCGAGCGCGGAAAATCCCGAAGGCCGTAAGGCTCTTGCCGAAGCCAGGAAATCGATGAATCGACAGTACCGGGCCGTTCTCATGAAGATCCGTCTGGTTCAGAAGATTTTGTCGGTCGGCGTGCAGCTGGCTTTCCCTGATTTCCCCAATGAGGAACTTAAGCTGCGCGCTGGCTGGCAGGTAGTTGTTCCTGGCGCCACTGACAGCAAGTGTGCCGCCTGCCCAAGTCGCGACCGTTGCCCACAGGGCAACTTGCATACGTCAATGGGGTTGCTGGTTTCCATGCTCCAGATGTAGATGTAGTCCCGCCACCGGGGCCACAGTCTCAACAGGTCCTCAATTCGCTCCGCGCGGATCGAGGGCTTTTTTATTGCCATTTTTATGTTTATGTGATATAAAAAAGATACGAAAATAGGAACGCTCGTTTACATTGGAAAGGAGACGCATTATGGAGAGTGTTGCAGATATCGTGGTTCGTGCGCAAGCCGGAGACCTGACAGCTTTCGGACGGCTCTATGAGCTATTTCAGCGACTGGTAATGCATTGCCTTCTGAAACGAGGTTTGAATTTGCCAGACGCCGAAGATTTATGCCCGGATATTTTTCTGCACGTGAGAAAAAAAATCGGGCAACTGAAAAACCCTGCCGCATTTCCGGGCTGGATAAGAACTGCAGCAACCCGCATGGGTATAAACTTCCTCATGCGCAAAAAACGCAGAGAGAGATGGAGTTCTCTCAATCAAATGTCGGAGTTAGAAGACGAGCTAGAAACTTTTTCGACCGTGGTGACGTCCGAAAACTCTCGTCTGGTTACTCTGATCTTGGGTTCGCTCGGCCCGATGGACCGCGAAATCCTAAGTGCCTACTACTGGCGATGGCATTCTGTCCGCGAGATGGCAGAGATGTTTGATGCGCCAGAGGGCACAATTAAGCGTCGGCTGTTTTCAGCTCGTAAGCGCTTTAAGGCAAGGGCCGCCAAACGCGGTCTGGTGGGTGTTGATAGCTAACGCGTCAGCACTTTTTTTATTGAAAATAAACATAAAATGTGGCATAATTTCTAAATACTATTAAGCGTTAAAATTATGCCAAAAATAATTGAAGGTTTTAAAAATTTTATATTACGGGGCAACGCCGTTGATTTGGCGGTGGGAGTTGTAATTGGAGCCTCGTTTGGAACAGTTGTGACTACTTTGGTAAAAGGGTTATTAACTCCATTTATTGGAGCTGTTGCAAAAGTGCCGGATTTTTCCGGATTATCTTTTACCTTAAACGGAAGCAAATTTTTGTACGGCGAATTTATAAACGCTTTAATTTCATTTTTGTTGGTTTCTGCCGCAATTTATTTTTGCGTAATTCTGCCAATGAATGCCTTGCTGGCCAGAACAACAAAACCAAAAGCAGTTACCGCAAAGAAATGTCCGGAGTGCTTAAGCGAAATTCCAATTGATGCCAAGCGTTGTGCTCATTGCGCCCAAATAGTTGTAAAATAATGATAAAAGCAATAATTTTTGATGCAGACGGAATGCTGGTTACAGGTGAGAAATTCAGCACCCGGTTTTCTAGAGATTTTAACGTGCCAATGGAAAAAATAAGGCTGTTTTTTGATAATGAATTTAAAGATTGTATTTTAGGAAAAAAAGATTTGGTTGAAGAAATAAAGCCGTATTTAGCTATATGGAATTATTCCGGCACCGTAGAGGAAATTCTAGATTATTGGTTTGCCAGAGACCGCGTGATTGACCGGGCTGTTGTGAAAGCAGTAGATCGTCTTAGAAAGGCTGGCAAAATCTGCATTTTGGCCACAAACCAGGAAAAGCATGCGGCCTCATTTTTGAGAAAAGAAATGGGAATGGAAAAGATTTTTGATTTTATTTTGGCTTCTTCTGATATTGGTTTTAAAAAACCGCAAAAAGAATTTTTTGAAAAGCTAATGGAACAATTGCTAAACATAAAAAAGGAAGAAGTATTATTTTTTGATGATAGGGAAGAGAACATAAAATCCGCCGAGGAATTCGGTTTTAAAACAAAATTATATAAAAACATAAACGACCTAAAAGAATGTCTCTAAGTATTGGAATTGTGGGGTTGCCGAATGTGGGGAAATCAACCTTGTTCAAGACCCTGACAAAAAAACAAGTTTTAATTGCAAATTATCCTTTTGCTACAATTGACCCAAATGTTGGCGTGGTTTTGGTTCCCGATGAACGCGTGGACAAGCTGGCTGAGCTTTCACATTCTGCCAAAAAGATTTATGCCACAGTAGATTTTGTGGATATTGCCGGTTTGGTAAAGGGCGCCAGCACAGGTGAAGGCTTAGGAAATAAATTTCTGGCAAATATACGGGAAGCTGATGCGGTTTTGTATGTTTTACGCGCATTCAAAAAGTCGGATATTGTAAATACACAAAACGAGGTTAATCCTTTAAAAGAAAAAGAAATTTTGGATGTTGAGCTGATTTTAAAAGATTTAGAAACAGTAAATAAAAGAATAGAAGGTTTGGATGGGCAAGTGCGTCAGAACGAAAAAGAGGCCGTCAAAGAAATGGCTGTTTTGAAAAAGGCAAAAGAATTTTTGTCTGCTGAAAAAGTTCTGATAGACCAAGAATTTACCGATGACGAAAAAGAGATTTTAAAAGGCTATCAGCTTTTAACCTTTAAACCCCATTTATATTTATTAAACGGCACCCCCGAAGAAGTCGCAGAAATTACAGACGTCGGACGTCTGCAAAACTGCGTTATTCTGGATGTTGCGCAAGAGTATGAGTCGGCAGAATTTTCAAAAGAAGAAAGAATTGGTTTAGGTTTGCCAACCGAATCTGGTTTAGATTTGTTAATTAAAAAAGCTTATGAACTGCTTGGCTTGATTACTTTTTTGACAACCGGAGAAGATGAAACAAGAGCATGGACAATAAAAAAGGGCGACACAGCTCCAATTGCCGGGGCAGCAATTCACACGGATTTTTTAAATAAATTCGTGAAAGCAGAAGTTGTTTTTTGGAAGGATTTATTGGAAACCGGCGGATATCCCAAAGCTCGCGAGCAAGGCAAACTTCGCACCGAAGGCAAAGAATATGTTGTCAAAGACGGCGACGTAATTGAATTTAAACACGGCTAATTTTTTGCAAAAAAAAAGAGGCCGCACTAGTGGTGTATAGTACAGCCTATGGAAGTGGCGCTAGTCGAACCCAATCGTGTTTAGCTCCGGTGGTCTGCCTGTCTAAGCTGCAGGATTGCCTCGTTGGTCTGTGCTCTCAGCGAAGCATCTTTTTGCGCTCCGCTGAATAGCCCTGGGAGAATGTCTATATGGAGCTGGTGGACAGTGTCGCGGCTGACCAACACGTGGTCGCGATCGGGCATGGTGGGAATCCATTCTCCCTTGCGGCCGTTGAGCAAATAGCGAACCCTGAAGAAACACTGGCTTTTGTTCATCATATCCACAAACCACTTCGGTGGGTTGCGTTCATACACGAAGCTGGCAAAATTGATGGCGTCAAAGTCAACAATCCAGGTGTCCTCCTCGTAGGTATGCCGTATTCCGCTGACATGGCAATCGAGCCGGTAGCGCCTGCCGTCCAGCTTGAGTCCAAGCTTCAGCCATTTCTGCTGGGCCAGCCCATTCACAAAGAGAACCCACATGTCGGGACCATCAAAAATTTCCAGCGAAGGTTGAGGCGTTTCAGCTGTCATGGCAGCACCTCCTTAAAAAGATCGGCGCAAATGAAAGAAAGCCCATTTGCTTGGCTGTTCCCAAAAGGGCACCCAAGCCATCACAGCTTGGGAATTATTGGTGTAATATATCATTAATAAATATTTTAGTCAAGTTGACCTTTAGGTTATCACGTGATAACCAAAAGAAAATACTAAAACTCGTTGAAAAATGGAGTTTCAAATTAAAGATATAAAAGATAATATTCATAATATTGCCAGGAGCATTGGATACTTGATTTTGGAAGCAAAAAGTCCAAACGAGTATAATATGGTAAGAAAGTTGACTGGAGAACATTATCCGCGGTTTCATATTTATGTAAAACAAAGAGGGGAGTATTTGGATTTTAGTTTGCATTTAGACCAAAAACAGCCAAGTTATGCGGGAAGTCACGCCCATTCAGGCGAATACGAAGGCCCGGTTGTGGAGCAGGAAGCCGACAGAATAAAGGATTCGCTCAAGCACGTCTGAGCGAATACAAAAAAAGAAAAAATATGTCAAGATTAAAAGTTATATACGAGGATAATCATATTATTGCGGTTATGAAACCCGCTGGTTTGCTTACGCAGGGAGATAGGTCGGGCGAAGATAGTTTAATGTATGAAGTAAAAAAGTATTTAAAAGAAAAGTATAAAAAACCTGGTAATGTTTTTTTGGGTTTGGTGCATAGGCTGGATAAACCGGTGCAGGGGATTGTGCTGTTTGGAAAAACCTCAAAAGGCGCCAGCAGATTGTCTGAGCAGTTTCGAGAGCATACAATTCAAAAAACATATCACGCAATTGTGGTGGGGAAGTTGGATAAGCAAAAAGGGGAGATAAAAGAACAAGTAAATAAAATATCTTTTTTTGCGGAAGGTTTTACAAATAAAACAGATAAGGAGCTACTGGAGGAAATAAAAAAAGCTACTAAAACTAGGACCGCGGAATTAAGCTGGGAGGTCGTAAAGAGTAATGGCAGATATAGTTTACTTAAAATATTGCCAAAAACAGGTAGGTTTCATCAAATCAGAATCCAAATGGCAAACATGGGCCACCCAATTTTAGGTGATAAAAAATATAGCAAACAAAATATGCCAGAATGGAAGGATAACAACTCCATTGCTTTGGCCGCAACCGCAATTTCGTTTAAGTTAGCAACCGAGGATAAGATTATGAATTTAGAAATTCCTCTACCCTTTGACTTATCCACAGGTGGGGGGATTGATTTGTTTTCTGGTACATCAGATAATGAATGAACATTAATTTTCTATTAAAAAGGTCGAAATTGATCTTTTAGGTTTAATTAATAATTAATAATTTAAATTAAAAATTTATGACATTTTCAGAATTGTCATTAGCGTTCGTTCAGCCACTCTTGCAAGATTTTGTGGCTTTCATCGCTAACCTCGTATTAGCAATAATAGTTTTCATTATCGGCTATTTAATCGCCGTCGGGATCGGAAAATTGATAACAGAGATCCTGAAAAGCATTAGATTCAATAAATTGTTTGAAAAGGAGGGATGGAGAAAGGCTTTGCAAAGAGCAAACATTGACGTAAATCCTTCAGAATTCATTGGAGCAATTTTCAAATGGATTCTCGTCATAGTTACTTTGCTTATCGCTGTGGACATTTTAAAACTTACAGATTTTGCTGTATTTTTGACAAATGTTTTGAACTATCTGCCAAGGGTAATTGTTGCTGTTTTGGTGTTTGTTGTTGCAATAATAATTTCTGACATCATTGAAAAGGTTGTCAGGGCAACAGTTGAAAGATTAAAGGTTGGCTATGGATACGTTGCCGCATCAATTGTAAAATGGGCCATTTGGATTTTTACACTTTTCCTGATTTTAGACCAACTACTTCCATCCAGCGACTTAGTAAAAACCTTGTACTCTGGAATAATTTACGGAATTGTTGGAGCCCTGGCATTGGGTATTGGATTGGCAATCGGACTTGGCGGAAAAGACACAGCAGCCAAAATTATTTCTGACATGCACAGAAAGATAGAAGAATAATTTTATCAACTGATTCGTTTTAGAAACCGCGAACAGGCGTGTACGTACCACGCCTTTTTGCTTGTGTTTATTTTGGCTCGTGGTAGGCTAAAAGAAGGAGGGCTTTTTATGTCAGGACAAGCGAGGCATATGAACCCTGTTTTTGCAAATCATCGAGATGTTGCAGTTATCCAGGGTCTAGTACATGGCGTGGATAAGTTCATGCTTCGCGGGGATGAGCAACAGGCCAATGGGCTTGTGAAGTCCATCCACGATGCGTTCTTTCCACAGAGCGACTGGGGTCCAAAACCTCAACCCCAGCCACGCACATGAGCGAGCAATCGCTCTCTTTTTTTGCACGCAAACGCTACATACAGGTTTGTAGCGTTTAATTATATAGGACCATTCGTACGAAAGGTATAATAGAGCTTTCAAATACTAGTTGATTATTTTAGATTTGGTGGTAGATTGGAATTACGTTGTTCTTTCTATAAGCCTGTCACCAAGGCTTTTGAGCGAATCATCGCAAGCGCGAGCTAGTCCGCGAGACTGTGGAGAATCCACAATGGCTACGAAAAAAGTTGGTTTGACTGAGGAGTTGCAAGACAGGCAGGAAGCTCTTTTGGCCGGCGAAGGGGTGGGAGGTTCCAGAAGATCAATTGTCGTTGCGGAGTTGCAGAAACTTTTTGAGTTGAACTTTGGGAACGGAATTAATCCGTTGCCCGATCTTCGTAAGAGCTATCCGGCGTTTGCATGGAGGTTTATTGGAAAAAAAGAATGGTCAGAAGATCTCTTAGTTGGGATTGCGGACGAATCTGCGTTTGTCTGGCTACTGTCTGACTCTGCGATTGTTGGCGCGAAAGCAAACGAAGAGTCAGCAAACTTTGCCAACTGTGTAATTGTTTCTAGTCACGAGGATATGCTGGCGATGTCGCGAGTTCAGTTTTTCTCTCGTCTCCGCGCCCACATTCGTTAGTCATTGTTTCATCCTAGCCGCTTTTCGCTTCGGCGAAAAGCGGCTTTTTTTTGCATTAATTTATTGAAAATTTAAAATTGAAAATTGAAAATTCCGCCCGAGCGAAAGCGAGGTACGGATAGCTCTTGACATGGATTTAAAAATGGAATAAGATACAAAGTACATGGTAGATAAAGTTAAAAAGACTATTAAAAAGCGAAGCGATTAAAGCCTGACTTTTTGTGTTAGTCATTGGCCGCTTCAAAAGCGGTTTTTAATTTTGTCGGAGACGAAGAACTGCAGAGCGACGAACATTGAAATTTTGACCCTGTTAAATTCCTTTAATGGAAGATTGCCTACCAGCAATTTTTAACAGGTTGCGTCCAATTAATTTTAGACAGGGGTCTTTGTTAATTGGGCACAGGTAAAACAAAGCATACAAAATTAAGTTCACAGGTTTCGAAAGAAACCTGAAGATACATAAAATCTGTATCTATTAGAAACTTACGCATATAAACCTTCCATCTTTTCGCAAAAAGCGATGGAAGGCGGTGAACTCTTTAGTAAATTCAGGTATCCTGAATTTATCGAAGAATAGGTTATAGGCGAATGGTGGATGCCTTGGGATATTGATGCGAAGAAAGACGTGGCGTGCCTGCGATAAGCATCGGGGAGGTGGCTAGCAACCTTTGATCCGGTGATTTCTGAATGGGAAAACCCAATATTGTAAACCAATATTATCCTCGACCGCAAGGTCGGGAAGCAAACCCGGTGAAGTAAAACATTTCAGTAGCCGGAGGAAAAGAGAACAATCGTTTATTCCCTTAGTAGTGGCGAGCGAAAAGGGAACAGCCCAAACCAAGTTTTATACTTGGGGTTGCAAGGTTATAGCGTCGGGAGCACTTATATGGACAACTTCCATGTTGTTTATATAAATGTTTGCCGAGGGAGAGCACAAGTTAAGAGTTTTAAAAGAAGCACCCTGGAAAGGGGCGCCATAGGAGGTAATAGCCCTGTATTTAAAAAAACTTTTATGCTCCTTGCTATTTTTCTTAAGTACTGTCGGGCATGATAACCTGGCAGGAATCTGGCCGAACTATCGGCCAAGGCTAAATAATCAATATCACCAATAGTGAACAAGTACCGTGAGGGAAAGGTGAAAAGTAGGGGGATGACCCCGGTGAAATAGAACCTGAAACCATTTGCTTACAAAGAGTCGGAGTCCCGACGCAAGTCGTGGATGACGGCGTGCTTTTTGCAGAACGAGCCAACGAGTTTTATTGTCTTCTTGTCTAAGCCCCTATGGGGTGGAGGCACAGGGAAACCGAGTGTTAAAAGCGCGAATAAAAAGAAGCCAATAAAGACCCGAAGCCAGACGAGCTTACTATGAGCAGGTTGAACCCTGATGAAAATTGGGGGGAGGACCGAACCGGTGAGGCGTGCAATCCTCTCGGATGACTTGTGGTAAGGAGTGAAAAGCTAATCGAGTTTGGTAATAGCTGGTTCTTCCCGAAACAGGTTTGGGCCTGGCGTCTCCAGTCGAAATGTGGGGGTAGAGCACTAAATAGAATTCCTTGGTCTTTGACCAGGTTTTCTAATTAAACTCCGAATACCATGTTTTTTGTGGAGGCAGTTAGACTACGGGGGCTAAGCTCCGTGGTCAAAAGCGAAACAGCGCAGATCATAGTCTAAGGTCCCTAAATTAAACTAAGTGCTATTAAGGAAGTATTTTGCCCTCGACAGGCAGGAAGTTAGCTTAGAGGTAGCTATCTTTTAAAGAGTGTGTAACAACTCACTGTCCAAACTTTCTTCTTTTGAGGAAGGAGGGGCGAGATGCGCCAAAGATTCCCGGGGCTAAAGTTTAATACCGAAGACATGGACTCCAGCGATTCGTCGCTGGATTGGTAGGGAAGCATTCTTAGTGCAGTGAAGCCGGAGGGTAACCGACGGTGGAGCGCTAAGAAGAGAGAATGTTGGCCTGAGTAACCGCAATCTAGATGAAAGCTCTAGACACCAAAAGTCCAAGGTTTCCTTGGCAATGGTATTCAACCAAGGGTTAGGCGGTCCTAAGGTAAAGCCGAAAGGTGTAGCTGATGGACAGTGGGTTAATACTCCCACCCTTGAGTATTTTTTCAATAGTAAGACGCAACACAGTAGTCTCGGCAGATAATTGGATTTCATGTTTTTGCGCTAAGGTAAATCAAGGCGCGAAAAGAGATGGATTCGTCCGTCAATCGAAATGAGCGCGTTGCCTAGAAAATAGCTATTGAGCTAAAGATATTCAATCCGTACCGCAAACCGACACAGGTGGACAAGCGTAAGTATGCTAAGGTGAACGGGTGAAACCTCGTTAAGGAACTCGGCAAACAAGTGGCCGTAAGTTCGCAATATGGCCTGCCCCTGTCGCAAGACAAGGGGCTGCAACTAACGTACTTCAAGCGACTGTTTATCAAAAACACAGCTCCCTGCTAACTCGTAAGAGGATGTATAGGGGGTGAAGCCTGACCAGTGTTGGAATGTTAAGTTTGGGGGTGGTAGCCGCAAGGTTACTGCTCACTGAATGAAGCACCAATGAACGTCGGCGATAACTATAAACAATGGCGATTGTAGTTACAAAATTTGACTATATGCTGGAAACTCCGGGTATATTGAACTACTATCCGTAATTTAGTAAAATAAATTAATGGAAGTAAAAAAGTTCAATTGCGGACAATCAGCAGGAAAGGCTTTTGATAGAGGTTTGTCCAATTATTTAAGCGGTTTTACTGATGGTGAAGGAAGCTTCAATATATCGGTAATAAATCGTGAAAAAGATTATAAACATGGCTGGAAAATCAGTTTATGTTTTAATATTTCTCAAAAAGATGACACAATTCCTAAATTATTTAAAAATTATTTAGGATGCGGAAAAATAAGATACCGCAAAGACGGAATTTGCTATTTCGATGTCAGGAAAACAGAAGATTTAGCAAATATCGTTGTGCCATTTTTCAAGAGATTTCCGGTGCGTTCAAAGAAAAATAAAGTTTTTCAAATTTTCTGTGAAGCGCTGGAATTAGTTAGATATAAAAAGCATTTAACTAAGTCTGGAATGGAAAAAATTCTGGAATTGAGAAATAAAATAATAGTTGGCAGAAAAAGAAAGTATACAAATTTAGAGATACTTTCAACTTATCAAAAGAATCCTCAGAGACTATACGTCAAACATCTAAAAAAGGTGAAGATATAGTCCGACCTGCATAGCGATATGCAGAATACAATAGAAATATTGTATCACGGTGTTAAAATTGACTTAATTTAACGCTAGCAACATAAAAGAATCGTCCAAAGGTAGCGTAATCCCTTGCCGGGTAAGTTCCGGCCCGCATGAATGGCCTAACGACTTGAAGACTGTCTCAACGAGGTGCCCGGTGAAAATGCAGTAACAGTGAAGATGCTGTTTACCTGCGGCTAGACGGAAAGACCCCGGAAGCTTTACTGTAGTTAGATATTGGCTTATGGTTTTCGATGCGTAGTGTAGTGGTGAGCCTTTGAAGCGGTGATCTCGGTCATCGTGGAGGCGCCGATGAAACAGCCATCTTTGGAAATTATAATTCTAATCCTGTGCAATATCAGGTGACAGTGTTTAATGGGCAGTTTAAGTGGGGCACTTGCCTCCTAAAAAGTAATGGAGGCGTTTAAAGGTTGGTTAGCTTCGGATGGAAATCGAAGCGATAGGGCAAAGCCATATACCAGCTTTACTGCAAGACGGCTATGTCGCGCAGTTGCGAAAGCAGAACTTAGTGAACCGACGTGTTTTTATAGAAAACACGAAGATCATCAGCCAAAAGCTACTCCGGGGATAACAGGCTGGTAGAGCCCGAGAGTCCATATCGACGGCTCTGTTCGGCACCTCGATGTCGGCTCAACTTATCCTGGGACTGGAGCAGGCCCCAAGGGTCCGGCTGTTCGCCGGTTAAAAAGTTACGTGAGCTGGGTTCAAACCGTCGTGAGACAGGTTGGTCCCTATCTACCGCAGGCGTTGAGTTTTGAGGGGATTTGTTCCTAGTACGAGAGGACCGGAATGAACCGACCTCTGGTGTATCAGTTGTCACGCCAGTGGCATCGCTGAGTAGCTAAGTCGGGAATAGATAAGCGCTGAAAGCATATAAGCGCGAAACTAACCCCAAGATGAGAACTCTTAGATTTCCCGTAGATGACGGGATTGATAGGCTCCAGGTGTAAGCACAGTAATGTGTTCAGCCGGGGAGTACTAATAAATCATACATTTTTCGATGAATTCAGGGTCCTGAATTTGTTAAAGAGCATCACTGCGTAAGTTATAATAGATACAGATTTTAGTTATCTTTAAATATTTTGTAAAAACAAACCACAGATTGAGTTCTGTGGTGACGATTATACTGGAGTTGTCCCACCTGTTCCCATTCCGAACACAGAAGTGAAATACTCCAAGGCCGATGGTAGTGCTTATGCGCGAGAGTAGGTAGTCGTCACCAGAGAACTCAATTACGAAAAAATCGAGATTAATTTCTCGGTTTTTTTTGCGCAAAAAATAGGTGTGGAAAAATAAATTTGCATTTAAAAATGCGCTGATGTAAAATGGGACAATGAACACGCTTACCGGAGTGTCAATAAATAAAAAGGATAATATTTTTCTAAAAATTATTGGAGGGCTTGTTTTTTTATTTATTTTTATTGCCGTTTTAAATGTATTTCAAAATCCAATAAAGAATTTTTTACACATAGTTTCTTCTCCGGTTGAAAAATATTTTTGGGATGCAGGCGACAACGCCTCTGTTTTTTTTGCTTCATTTATTAACGCAAGAAATATTGCAAAGGAGAACGAGAATTTAAAATTAGAAAACCAAGGGCTTTTAGTTGAAATCACTTCGTTGCAATCACTGGAAAAAGAAAATGAAGCGCTAAAAACCATAACTGCAATCGGCCGGGATCAGGAGTTTAAATATGTTATGGCCGGCGTCACCGGATTAAACACCGCCGAAGACATAATTTCAATAAATAAAGGTTCTGCGGATGGAATTCTGGCGGGAATGCCGGTTATCTCCGAGAAAAAAGTTGTTTTCGGAAGAGTTTTGAAAGTTTTTAAGAATTTTTCTGAAGTAATGCTTATATCAAATAAAAGCAATGTTTTAAATGTAAAAATACCGGGCAGTGACGAGGCTGAAGTTCCTGTTTACGGCGTAACCAGAGGAAACGGAAACCTGGGAATTTATTTGGACCTAATTCCAATTGACTCAAACATTAACGCAGGAGACGTTTTGGTTACATCTTCCCTTGAGGGGACTTTTCCCAAAGATCTTTTAATCGGAAAGGTGCAAGAAACCGATAAAAATGATTTAAAACCTTTTCAGACCATAAAAATTGAACCATTTTTCAACATGAAAGAGGCTGAAAATTTGTTTGTAATTACTGATTATAAGACCCGTTAGAAAAAAATTTTCTAACGGGTTAAGCAAAAACATGTGGGTAAAATATCTGGTTATTGCAGCCCTTTTCTACATTTTTGCTGTTCTGCAAAATAGTTTTTTAGTTCACTTTAATATACTTGGGATTATTCCAAATCTTGTTTTAATATTTTATTTTCTCTTGCTTTTTTTTGAAAAAACAGATAAGTTTCATTTGGGGATATTTGGAGCGTTTATCGCAGGATTTTTGCTGGACATTTTTTCGCATTATTATCTTGGAATCTCAATCGTTTTGCTGGTTTTTTTAATGTTTGTCGTAAAAAAGATATTGCAGATTTTGTGGGACAGGAGCGACGAATATTCTATTATTTATTTCATTTCTTTATTCATACTTTATTTAATCTCATACAGAGTAATTTTAAACGTTTGCATGCTGTTTTTAAGCCCGCCGTTTGCCGACTTCACCGTAAATTGGGCGCTCCTAATTGTTGGAGCATATAATTTACTGTTCGCTTTAATCGGGTTTTATTTTTTTGACAAATTTAATATACTTAGCGGGGAAGATCGTCAGTTAAAACTGTTTTAAATGAAACTTAATTATCGCGTAAAATATCAGGGAGGCGACATTGAACCGCACGAGGTTTTTTTAGACCGGCTCGCCAAAGACAAGGAAGAAGAACTTGGCCTATCGGAAAAAAGATTCGAGGTTCCGCTGAAGGAAAAAATATCCTATGTATTGCTAGGAATTTTTTTGTTGTGCGCGTTATCCCTCTTTTCAAAAACATTTTATCTGCAGGCAGTTGAAGGAAGAAAACTTAATATTGCGGCCCAAAACAACAAAGGCGGAATTACAGCGATAGTTCCGGAGCGCGGAATTATCTATGATAAAAACTTAAAAAAACTTGTTTCTAATTCGCCTGCATTTGACCTGGTTTGCGATAAACGGCAATTTCCAGTTGAACCATCTGAGGCAATTAACGAAATTTCCCGGATTGCATCGGCGACAGGAAAAGACCCAAACGAATTAAAAACCATTTTTGATACGGCTGACCAGCCCAATGCTTTGGTTTTTGAAAACATTCCTCACGAAAATTTATTGGTTTTAGAGTCTAAAATAAACGATTTGACCGAATGCAAAATAAAAGAAAACACAGTGAGAAATTATCTCTACGCAGACGAGCTTGCCCACGTGATGGGCTATATGGGAAGAATAAACAAATCTGAATTTGAAGACGCCTCCGGCTACGCGGTAAATGATTATATTGGGAAAGACGGCCTGGAAAAAGCCTACGAATCTTTTTTGCGCGGAACTCCCGGCCAGCTTGAAGCAATTAAAAATGCTGTTGGTGTAAATAAAGGTGAAAAAATTATTTCGGAGGCCACTCCTGGACAAAGCCTGGTTCTAAATATAGATTTGGGCCTGCAGAAAAAGCTCTATGAGTCGCTGGAAAAAAGAATGAAGGACATTGGCGCAAAAAAGGGAGCTGCTGTTGCCATGGACCCAAGAAATGGCGCTGTATTAGCAATGGTTTCTTATCCGTCGTTTGACAATAATTTGTTTTCAAATGGAATTTCTCAAACAGACTACCAAAAAATTGAATCTGACGAAGCGCTTTTAAATCGCGCAATTGCAGCTCATTATCCGACGGGGTCAACCATAAAGCCATTTGAAGCGTCGGCTGCCTTGCAGGAAAAACTGATTTCTCCTGACAAAAAAATAAACGATCCGGGTTATATTTTGGTACACAGCCAATATGACTCAAGCGTAACCTACAGATACGGCGGAGTAAAACCGCATGGCTGGGTTGATATGAGAGAAGCGCTGGCGGTTTCCTCAAACATTTATTTTTATACTGTTGGCGGGGGATATGAAGACCAGCAGGGGCTGGGCCCAACACGAATTAAAAATTACCTTTCGCTTTTTGGGTGGGATCAAAAGACCGGCATAGATTTGCCTGGAGAATTTTCTGGTTTTATTCCAGATCCCGACTGGAAAAAAAGGACAAAAGGCCAGGGGTGGTGGGATGGAGACACATACAACCTTGCAATCGGGCAGTCAGATTTGCAGACAACTCCGCTCCAGGTGGCGGCTGCGTATTCGGCCATTGCAAATGGGGGAATATTGTATAAGCCCCAAATTGTAAATCGCGTTATAGATTCTTTGAGTGATTCAAAACAGCCGTATAAAAGCTATCCGCCCGAAATTATCCGCCAAAATTTTATTAGCCCAGAAAACCTGCAAATAGTTAGAGAAGGAATGCGAGACGGCGTTACAAAATCGTACGGATTATCCACATATTTAAACGATTTGCCCGTGTCTGTTGCAGCCAAAACTGGAACAGCAGAAATTGGAAAACAAAACAGTTTTAATCTTTGGTCGGCGGCGTTTGCTCCATACGAAACCCCGGAAATTGTTTTGGTTGTTACTGTTGAGAATGTGCAAGGGCTTGGCTCTGTAACCTTGCCGGTTGCGCACGATGTTTTGCAGTGGTATTTTTCCAAAAAATAATATATTATAAAGAAAAAGCGGAACGTATTCTGCGCTCCAGACAATGATTCGTTTTTATTTGTCTGTCGCCCAGGACAAATTTACTCACTCCGTTCGCAAATTCGCATGCCAACAATTGAAGAACTTCGCAAAACAAGAATTGAAAAAATTAAAAAGCTTGAGGCAGCCGGGATTTTGGCATATCCCGCCAAAACAAAAAGAACTCACGCAATTGCTGAGGTTTTGACAACCTGGAAAAAATTATCCGGCGGATTATTTGGTAAAAAATTTGTCGTAGTTGCGGGCAGGATAATGGCAAAAAGAGGGCAGGGAGGCCTGACTTTTTTGGATGTAAATGACGGATCGGGTAAAATCCAAGCGCTTATAAAAAAGGAAAAATTGGGCGAAAAGGGTTATCAATTTTTTCTTGATGTTTTTGATATTGGAGATTTTGTTGAGGTGACTGGAACTCTTTTCACAACTGCTCGCGGCGAGAAAACAATTATTGCAGAGGACTACAAAATGCTCTCAAAAAGCCTTTTGCCTTTGCCAGAAAAATGGCATGGGCTTCAGGACGTTGAGGAAAAATTAAGAAAAAGATATTTGGATATTATTTTTAACCCCGAGGTAAAGGCAATGGTTGAAAAACGCGCGATTTTTTGGAGTTCAATAAGAGAATTTCTGACTAAAAAAGGATTTATGGAGGTGGAAACCCCTGTTTTGGAAACCACGCCCGGCGGAGCAGACGCCAGACCGTTTATAACGCACCACAACGCTCTGGATATGGATGTTTATTTGCGCATTTCAATGGGCGAATTGTGGCAAAAAAAATTAATGGTTGCGGGTTTTGAGAAAACTTTTGAAATGGGCAGGCAATTTAGAAACGAGGGTATGGACGCAGAACATCTGCAGGATTATTCGCAATTTGAATTTTATTGGGCTTATGCAGACTACGAGCAGGGCATGAGACTGGTTGAAGAAATGTACAAATTTATTGCCCAAAAAACTTTTGGCACCCTAAAGTTTAAAATTCATGGGATGGACGTGGATTTTGGCAAGAAATGGGAAAAATATGACTATCAATCCATAATCGCAAAATATACAGGAGTAAATATTGCTGAGGCTTCGCTTGCCGAAATAGAAAAAACCTTGCAGAAGTTAAAAATAGATTATGATAAAAAAGGATTTAATATTACCCGTGGAATTGATAATTTGTGGAAATATTGCAGGAAAAATATTTCTGGCCCGGGATTTTTAATAAATGTGCCGGTAATTATTGAGCCTTTAGCAAAAAGAATGGAAAAGCACAATGATTTGGTTCAGCGTTTTCAGGTAATTTTGGCGGGATCTGAGATGGGAAAGGGGTATTCTGAATTAAATGATCCGCTCGACCAGGCAAAACGCTTTGAGGAACAGCAAAAGCTTCGCGACACCGGAGATGAGGAAGCCCAAAGATATGACAAAGATTTTATTGAGGCATTAGAGCACGGCATGCCGCCAACCTGCGGATTCGGGGTTTCTGAGCGCTTGTTCAGCTTTTTAATGGACAAACCTGCCCGCGAATGCCAAATATTTCCCTTAATGCGCCCAAAGTAAACACTTTTAATAAATAATAAAATGCAGGAGCTGTTTTTTATTTTAGCAGCTACGGTTGTTATTGGCATAGCTGCTTGTTTATATTTTTCTTTTTCATCAAAAGGAAATAAAAAGCCATTGATTGCTTTTATTGCGCTGTGTTTTGTGACAATGTTTTCTGTTATTGTTTCAGCAGTTACACCATTTTTTCCAAGCTTTGAAGAAAATTCTACGATTTTTAGCTTTTTAATGATTTTTCTAAATGTGTTGTCGCTTATTATAATAATTCCGGTTTTGGCGATAATTTCAATAATTTCTGGAATTAAAATGCTAAAACAGCACGATCGAAAGCCACTGGCGATAACGCAAATTTGTGTTTCTGTTTTACCTTTATTAGTTAGTGTCTGCTTTTGGGCGATTATTATACTTTTTAGAAACATTGCCGGTTAGCTTTAAATAACATCGTCAAGGGGTTTACGAGCTATGATGCTTTTGGTATTATAAATATATATGAAACACCAAAAAGTGATGGTTTTTGGGACATTTGACGGAATCCATGAAGGGCATTTGGATTTTTTTCGGCAGGCAAGGGAATACGGAGACTATTTAATTGTTATTGTAGGACGAGATGTTAATATTTTAAAAATTAAAAAACATCTGCCAGAAAAATCTGAAGAACAGCGCTTTAACAGCCTCAAAAGGTGCAAATTAGTAGATGAGGCACGAATGGGTTTTGAAGATGGGCCCTATAAAATTATTGAGGATTTAAAGCCCGATGTTATTTGTCTTGGGTATGACCAGTTGGCTTTTACAAAAAATCTGAAAAAAGAAATAAAAAAGAGGGGACTGGATATCAAAATTTACCGATTAAAGCCTTTTCAGCCCGAAAAATATCATTCATCAATCATAAATAAAAAATAATATGCTTGATATAAATAAAATTCGCGCCAGCAAAGAGGAAATTAAAAAGTCGCTTTTGAAAAGAATAAGCGAAAAAGATTTTGATTTAGACAAAATTTTGGACCTGGATGACCAGCGGAAAAAGTTTCTAACAGAGGTTGAGGCTCTAAAGTCGGAAAGAAATAAACAATCTAAAACAAAACCAATACCTGAAGTTATCGAAAACCTAAAGCTGGCCGGAGAACAAATAAAGGAGTTAGATAAAAAGGTAAAGTCTGTAGAGGAAGAACTTAAGGAAAAGTTGTCGGAGCTGCCGAACATTGTTGCCGATGACGTTGTTGCCGGCGGAAAAGAAAACAATAAAGTTTTAAGGCAATTCGGCAAAAAACCAAAATTTACTTTTACTCCAAAAGATCACGTACAGCTGGCAACAGATTTAGGAATTATTGACTATGAAAGGGGGGCTAAAATGTCGGGTTCCGGGTTCTGGGTTTATAGGGGTAATGGGGCTGTTTTAGAGTGGGCATTATTAAACTATTTTATAGATTTCCACCGGAAAAATAAGTACACTTTTATAATTCCGCCATTTTTGTTGACCGAGGAATCAGCCTACACGTCGGGGCATCTGCCAAAATTCAGAGATGATCTATATTGGACACAAGATAAATTATGCCTTAACGCGACAAGCGAAATGATGCTGGGAAATTATCATCGCGACGAAGTTTTGGAAGAAAAACTTTTACCGTTAAAATATTTTGCATATTCTGCGTGTTTTAGAAGGGAAGCGGGCTCGTACAGAAAAGAAGAAAGAGGAATGGTTCGGGGGCACCAGTTTAATAAAGTTGAGATGTTTCAATTTACAAGGCCTGAAAAATCGTGGGACGCTTTTTCAGAATTAGTGAAAAATGCCGAAAAATTGGTTGACGGTTTGGGTTTGCATTTTCAATCGGTACAACTTGCAGCCGGAGATGCATCTTCGGCCATGGCAAAAACCGTGGATATAGAGGTTTGGATAGAAAGTATGGGCATATATAAGGAAGTAAGCAGTGCGTCAAATGCTTTGGATTATCAGGCAAGAAGAGGAAATATAAAATTTAGAGACGCAAAAAAAGCAAAAAACGAGTTTGCGCACACGCTAAATGCTTCGGGCCTGGCAACCAGTCGGCTTATACCCGCAATTTTAGAGCAGTTTCAGCAGAAGGACGGTTCGGTAAAAGTGCCGAAGGTTTTGCAGAAATACACTGGTTTTAAAGTTATAAAGTTATAAAGTTCAAAGTAATGGAGATTGTAATTGACGGGCTGAAAATAAATTACAAAATTTTTGGGAAGGGATCTACGGCCTTATTGATTTTGCATGGCTGGGGTTCAAACCTGGAAAAGTGGGAGGATATTGCCAGCCAGATATCAAAAAATGAACTAAAGGTTGTTGTTTTAGACATGCCCGGGTTTGGAAAAAGTAGCGTGCCGGAAACCGCATGGGATATCGACGACTATATTTTGTTTATAGAAAAGTTTGTAAAAACGCAAACCGGATTTGGCAGAAAATTTTATTTATTGGGGCATTCTTTTGGAGGGACGCTTTCATCGGTTTACAGCATAAAGCATCCGACCAAAGTAAAAAAACTTTTTTTGGTGGCGTCAGCAGGAATAAGAAAAAAAACTTTTAGAAAGACAGTATTGGCGGATATCGCGCACCTTCTGCATAACTTCAAGGATATCCCGCTTTATGGAATTGCAAGAAAAATATTTTATAAATATTTTGTCGGAAGAACTGATTATTTGGCCGTAAAGGAATCAATGAAAGATACATATTTAAATGTAATTTCAAAAGATTTAACCGAGGTTTTGCCCAAAATTAGCGTACCCACAGTTATAATTTGGGGAGAAAAAGACAATATCACGCTGGTTGAAGACGCATATTACATGGATAAAATTATAAAAAATTCAAAACTTATAATAATTCCAAACGCCGGCCACGACCTAAACCGAAAACAGCCCGACTTATTAGTAAAAGAAGTTCTAAATAGCATATAGATGTTTTCCATTTTAAGTATTTTTTGGTTTTTTAGAGAGGCAAAATATATTTTGTTCTGGGTTTATTTGTGGCAGTTAAAAGAATATCATATTCCAAGGCTTCTTGACCATTTCAGAACCCATAAGGGCAAGCAAATAATATTTAATCCGCTTTTATATATAAAGATTATTCTTTTTCTTATAATTCTGATAAGCGAAGATGTTTTTTCTTTTATATTTTTAGCTTTATTACTAGTTTACATTGCTGAATCGGCATTATTTTTAAAAGCCATTTTTTCAAAAACAGTTAAGAGGCCTGTTAGAACATTCAAAACCGGCCTGCTTTTGGCGGTTTCATTTGTTGTCGCAGGATTTTTTATAACATGGACGTCTTTTAATTTTACGGGTTCTAAACAGCTTTTATGGTTCCTTGTTTTTGATATTTTTACGCCCTTGATTGTTACTGCAGTTGTTTTGGCTTTTCAACCGATTTTTGTTTTCGCAAGAAACAATATTTTAAGGCGAGCCGAGGAGAAGATGAAAACCTTTAAAAATTTAACTGTTATAGGCATAACCGGGTCGTATGGAAAAACCTCAACAAAGGAATTTTTAGCAACTATTTTATCTTCTAAATTTAATGTGGCGTCAACAAAAGAACACCAAAATTCTGAAATGGGCATAGCAAATTGCATATTAAACGATCTTAGCGAGAGCCATCAGATTTTTATAGTTGAAATGGGCGCATACAAAAAGGGCGGGATAAAGTTATTGTGCGACATAGTAAAACCTAAAATTGGCTTGGTTGCAGGGGTTAATGAGCAACATCTAGCCTTGTTTGGCTCGCTAGAAAATTTGCTTTCTGCCGAAGGCGGAGAGGAACTCGCCGAAGCTTTGCCCAAAAACGGAATGCTGGTTGTGAATGGGGACAATAAATACTGCCTTGATTTATTGAGAAAGAGCAGTAACTTACCGGCAAATCAGGAAAAAAAATATGTAATTTCTAATAAATCAATTGAGGCCGATATTTGGACCGAAGATATTTCTATAGAAAAAAATTCTGTTTCTTTTTTGGCGGTCAACAGAAATAAGGAGATGGGACATTTTAAGGTTAATGTTTTGGGCAAGCAAAATGTGCAAAATTTATTGGGAGCAATTTTGGTTGCAAGAGAATTGGGAATGAGCGTTGAGGAAATCGCCGAGGCTTGCAAAAAAATAAAGCAGGATTTGGCTGGAATGGTTTTAAGGCGCGGAAGAAATGGATTAGATATAATTGACTCGTCATATTCTGCAAATCCTGACGGAGTTTTTGCTGATCTTGAATATTTAAAAATTTTTCCGCAAAAAAAGGCTATTATAATGCCGTGCTTAATTGAATTAGGGCCTAATTCGGCTGAAATACACCAGAAAATTGGCAAAAAGATTGCTGAAATATGCAATCTGGCTGTTATAACAACAAAAGATAAATTTGAAGATTTAAAGAAGGGGGCGATGGACGAGGGGATGAGCCATAGCAATATTTTATTTTGCGAAAACCCTGATGAAATTTCCACTATTGTTTCGCTATTCTGCAAATCTGGAGACGCAATTTTACTAGAAGGCCGAGTTCCGGGAAGGGTAATTAAATTGCTAACTGATGTCTAACTATTTTAAACCAATTTCAATTTCGCTTAGTCCGAATGTGGAAAAAGACGACGTAAAACTCGCCCTAAATTTGCTTGTTCGGCCGTGGCTCTGGAAAAATGGGAAAGGAATTGCCGAATTAGAAGAAGAATTTAAAAAATATCTGGGCGTCAAATACGCTTTTTCATTTAACTCGGGAAGAAGCTCGCTTTATGCCATTTTACGCGTTCTGCAGCAAACCGACCAAACCGCCTTCGCCAAAGGCTCGGGCGTGTTTATACAGGCCTTTACATGTAATGCAGTGCCGAATCCTGTATTATGGAGCGGTTTAGAGCCAATTTACGTGGACTGCGATACAAATAATTTTAATGTTGACATAGAAGATTTAAGGAAAAAAATTACAGAGAACCCGGAGGCTAAAATTTTAATTGTTCAACATACATTTGGCTTGCCGGCCAACATGGATGAAATAAATTCTATTGTGCGACAAAATAATCTTGTTTTAATTGAGGATTGCGCACACTCCTTGGGCGCTGAATTCCATGGTCAGAAAGTGGGGACATTTGGCAAAGCTTCGTTTTTCAGTTTTTCTCGGGACAAAGTTATTTCCTCTGTCTATGGCGGAATGGCCGTAACAAACAACGACGAAATAGGCAAGAGATTAGGAGCGTTGCAGAAGGAATTTGGCCATGCATCGTTGTGCTGGATATGGCAGCAAATCTGGCACCCGATACTGCTGAGCTATTTTATTCTGCCAATATATAATTTTCTAGATTTGGGAAAAATATTTTTAATTTTGGCTCAAATTTTTCATGTTTTATCAAAGGCGGTTTCATTAAAGGAAAAAAAGGGGGAGAGGCCTGACTATTTTCCAAAAGCCCTGCCAAATGCCTTGGCCATAATGGCATACAATCAATTTTCAAAGCTTGAAAAATTTGAAGCAGCTCGGAAAAATTTATTTACTTTTTATAATGAACAGTTAAGAAATAGCCAGTTTATTTTACCCCAAATGCCTGCCTCGGCCAGTCAAGGCGGGCCTGCAGGAGTAAAACAAAGCTATTTAAGATATACAATAAAAAATTCAAAGGCCAATGAAATAATATATGAGTCGTGGCATAAACAAAATATTTTACTTGGAGATTGGTACACAACTCCAATTGCCCCTTTTGATACAAAGCTCGAGCAAATTAAATACAAAAAAGGTTCATGCCCAAATGCCGAATACCTGGCAAAAAACACGCTTAATTTGCCAACGCACATAAATATCTCAAAAAAGGACGCTGACCGCATAGTAAATTTTTTAAAACAATGGAAATAAGGGAAATAACAAATAAAGAAGAGTGGGAAGGTTTTCTTTCCGGTTGCATAGAAAAAACATTTTTGGATTCGTGGGGTTGGGGAGAGTTCAATGATAAGATGGGCAGGAAAAGCTGGATGTTTGGAGTTCTTGACCAAGGCAAAATGCTTGCCTGCGCCTTGGTTTCAAAAATCGGAGCAAAAAGAAGCACATTTTTATTTATTCCGCATGGCCCGGTAATAGCCGAGGGTTTACAGGCAAAAGACAAAAAAGAAATTATAGAGCTGATTTTGGTGCGGTTGAAAGAGTTGGCAAAAATAGAAAAGGCAGTTTTTATAAGAATTTCGCCAATTTGGCTGAGAACCGGAGAGAATATGAAAGTGTTTAAAGATTTGGGTTTTAGACCAGCACCCGTTCACATGCATCCCGAAACAACCTGGGAGTTGGGGATTTCAGACGCTGAGGACAAAATTTTAATGGGAATGCGAAAAACGACCCGATATCTTATACGGCAGGCAGAAAAAAATCCTGATATTGAGGTGGTGCGAAGTAAATCGACAGCTGATCTGAATGATTTTAATAAGGTTTATTCTGAAACTGGAAAACGCCAGCATTTTGTGGTTTACCAGAAAAAATATATTGAAAACGAATTTGAAACTTTGTTGAAAAATGATGAGGTTTTGCTATTTTTAGGAAAATACAAAAACGAGGTGGCGGTTGCAGCAATGTTTGTTTTTTGGCAAGGCGCTTGTTATTACCATCATTCTGGGTCATTATCTCAATTTAACAAATTTCCCGTTTCGTATCTTGTGCAATGGGAAGCAATAAAAGAAGCAAAAAGGCGCGGCTGCTCAACATATAATTTTTGGGGGATAGCTCCTGACATAAGAGAGGAATCTGATGTAAAAAAATCAAAACACCCGTGGGCTGGCCTGTCTTTATTTAAAATGGGATTTGGGGGCTATAAAAAAGATTACGTTATCGCCCAAGATTATATAATTTCGCAAAAATATTGGATGAATTATATAATAGAAAAAACGCGAAAAATTATGCGAGGGCTCTAAATGTCTTACAGAAAACACCACGTAAAAAATAAAATCCACCAGATTCGGCCTAAAAAAAGATTCTACAAAAAACCATTTTTTTGGGCCTTAGCTTTAGCGTTTATTTTGCTTGCCTCGGGAATTTATGTTTTTTTATTTTTCCCTGGACTTCAAGTAAAAAATGTCGTTGTCTCCGGAAATGAAAAAATTTCGGCCGAGGATTTGCAAAACATGGCAAGCACCGGAATAAATAGAAAAATTATCGGGGTAGGGAATTGGGGTATTTTTTCAAAAACCATATTTTTGGTGGATGCAACGGACATTAACAAGCAGATTTTGGATAAGTTCCCAATTATTGAAAGCGTTCAAATAACAAAAAAATACCCCGAAAGTATTATTTTGGGAATTACAGAAAGAAAACCAGTTGGGATATTTTGCGTAGGAGCTGAAAACAAAAGTTGTTTTTTAATTGATATAAATGGTGTGGCGTTTGAACCGGCCCCGCAGATCAATGAAAATTTTTCTATAATAAGAAACACAATTTCGGAAAAGGAAGTATTTGTAGGTGAAAAAGCGGTTGAAGCCAATATCATTAATGCCATATCAAAAATAGAAAAAAATCTTAAGGATAATTTTCAAATCAATGTTACGGAGGCTCTTATTTCTGACCCCTCCCGGGTAGACATAAAAACGAGCGAGAATTGGAGCGCTTATTTTGATTTAAACTCAGATATAAATCTGCAGATTATAAAGTTAGACTCTCTTTTAAAAAATGATATTATGCAGGAAAACCGCCCAAATCTCCAATACATAGATTTAAGGTTTAAGGACAAAGCCTATTATAAATAGCCTTATCATTGTTAAAAAACCAAAAAAAACACGCCTTGCTGCGTGTTTTTGTTTAGTATTGACAAATACCTATATATATTATATAATTAAGTTATAGTTAACACAATCTTAATCCTATGGATTATAGCCTAAAAGAGCAGGTTTTAGACACAGCTTATGAGAAAATTTCCCGCAAAGGCAGGCTTTTGTTTATACCGTGCATTGAAAATGATTATAGGCCGGGTTTTTTGCAGAGCAGGGCATTGTTTTACAGTGTTCTCGTGATTTTAGTTTTCAAGATTTTAATTATTGCAGTCTCTTTTAATCTTCCGGCAAATATATTCTTTGCAGATATAACCAAAAACACTCTTGTGAATTTCGTTAACCAGGGCAGGGAACAGGCCGGTTTGTCATCTTTGAGAGTAAATGAAAGGCTAAATCAAGCAGCATACCTAAAGGCAGAGGATATGCTAAAAAACGGTTATTTTTACCACGTCAGCCCGACTGGCGTTACGCCTTGGTATTGGTTTTCAGAGGCCGGATACAACTACAAATACGCCGGTGAAAACCTGGCTATTGGATTTGTTGATTCAAAAGAGGTTTATAGCGCGTGGTATAATTCTATTTCACACCGAGATAATATTTTGAATCCCAATTATACAGAAATTGGAACAGCTGTTTTGGGCGGATTTGGAAAAAACGGCGCTATTGTTGTTGTACAGCTTTTTGGGAGCCAAAAACCAGAGCCTATTCAAGTAGCCCCAAAGAAGCAGACGGAAGTTAAAGAACCGTCTGCAATCGTTGAAAATAAGCAGCCCACTAGCAATCAGCTTGTTTTGTCTGAATCCGTAGAAAGTGCCGATGAAACCGGTCTGATAGCAAAATATATCGGCTTGATATCATATAATTACGAAGAATTTTTACAAAAAATAATTCTCGGCCTGACCTCTCTTATAAGTATGGCGCTTTTGTTAAATATATTTATTAACCTAAACATACAAAGAAAAGACCTGATATTGCGGGCGCTGATATTTATTGTATTGCTTTTTTCTACAGCTCTGATAAACAAAGAGTTAGTAGCTCAAATTATTCCCCATACATTGACCATTTATGGATAAAAATAAAAAGATAAAAAATATTGCGGCGCTTTTCGTTGCGCTGTACTTGATAAGTTTTTTTGCAATTAACTGGAATGATGTTTCCTGGATTTTTAACTACCGCCAGGTGTACGCGCTTGCTGATAATTTTTTCAATCCTTATCCGACCCAGGCATCAGTTAATAATAGTTTATTTTATCCTAACCATACAGCTGATACTGCCAAAGCTAATACTGATTCCGCAAAAGTAAAGTATATTAACTCCACTAAAAATAATCTTTTAGAAATTCCCAAACTAGGAATTTCAGTAGATATAATTTTTAGCCAATCCACAGATTCATCGCTCATAATGAAGGATTTGGATAAAGGTGTTGTATATTATCCGGGCTCTGTAATGCCGGGCCAGGTAGGACAAATTGTGATTTTAGGGCACTCTGCTCCGCCGAATTGGCCAAAAATTAAAAACGCGTGGGCTTTTTCACAGCTTGATAATTTGGCTCCGGGCGATAAAATTCTTGTTTACATTGACTACAAGCAGTATACATATACTGTAAAACAAAAAAATATTTTGAATAGGGGACAGGACATAACGCCTCTAAGCCTGATACAAGGAGGAAATTATTTAGCGCTTGTTAGCTGCTGGCCTCCGGGGAAAGACCTGCAAAGGATAAATGTGCAAGCTCAAGTAGATTAAATCTTAGAAGCCATTTTACTTGACAAACATACACGTAATATGGTAGGGTTATTTATAAAATAATTTAGCCTCTTTGTGGGGCAAAAAAACGTATGAAAACAAAAATTGTAATTTTAGCAGTGTTCTCGGTGCTCTTTGTGTGCAGCGCCTCAGCTTCTGCGGCAACTCAGGTAACCTTAACAGGTTCCAACCTGGGAAGAACAGGAACTCAATTTAACAAGATAGCATCCTCTGAAGGATTGCTGACAGATATATATAACCACTTCGGAAGCGACGTAGAGACAGCTTCGCATCTTTGTGCTTTAACCGAAAAGTACTACTCTCAGCTCGGTTTAGACAAGCCGTACACTGTTTATGTCAAAAAGACGACTCTAGGGTATGTGTCCTGTTGGAACGACCACAACTATTTGTGGAAATCAGGCTCATGGGTTAGCAAAGGAGCCTGTTCCAGCGGTCCTATGCTTACTTCTGTTACGTGCGAAACCGCAGCAGTCATATGCTCTTCTAATACAGACTGCGGAACCAGCGCCTATGTGGGTTCGCCATTCTGCCAAAGCGGAAACGTTTACCAAGACTACAAGACATTTACTTGTTCAAACCCGGGCACATCAAGCTCAAGCTGTTCAAATTCAACTGCGCCTCAATTAAAAGAGACCTGCGCAGCCAACCAGACCTGCTCTAACGGGCAGTGCGCTTCTATTGCTTGCTCTTCAAGCTCAGACTGTGGAACTAATGTTTACGTTGGCTCGCCATTCTGCCAAAGCGGAAACGTTTACCAAAATTTTAAAACATTTACCTGCAACAACGCGGGTACAGTCACCTCAAACTGTACTAATAATACTGAACCAAAATTAAAGGAAACGTGCAATTCTAATCAGACCTGTTCCACCGGTTCGTGCTCAGCAGTCACATGCTCATCTAACACCGACTGTGGAACTAACGCCTACGAAGGAAGCCCGTTCTGCCAAGGAAACGCTGTATACAAGAACTACAGAACCTGGACCTGCAACAACGCGGGTACAGCCACCTCAAGCTGTTCGTCTGCTGTAAACCCCCAGCTTCAAACCTCTTGTTCGTCTAACCAGACGTGTTCAGCAGGAAGCTGTTCAAACCAGAATATTACCTGCAGTAACGCTTCAGACTGCGGAACCAACTCCTACACAGGATCCACATTCTGCAGTAACGGAGACGTATTTCAAAACTACACAACCTGGACCTGCAACAACGCAGGTACAGCTAACTCAAGCTGTTCCTCAAACACAACCCCTCAATTGAAAACAAACTGTTCTGGAAACCAGACTTGTTCAAACGGCAGTTGTTCAGACGACAACGACAACGATTGCACTTCTCACTCATACCAACAGTGTTCAGGAAGCTACCTTTACTGGTACGACTCTTGTGGCAATAAACAAGACTCACAGTATTGCTCAAACGGATGCTATTACAACACATGCAATAACAATAATAACGACTGCACATCTCACTCATACCAACAGTGTTCAGGAAACTACCTTTACTGGTATGACTCATGTGGTAATAAACAAGACAGCCAGTATTGCTCAAACGGATGCTCGGGTAATTACTGCAACAATTATAACAACCAAAACACAACGCTAACAGTGAATGAAAAGGTCAGAAATCTTTCCTCTGGAAATTTAAATTGGTCAAGCACTGTTTCTGCAAGTCCATCTGACATTCTGATGTTTATGATTACTGTGCAGGCTCCCTCAAATCGTGATATTCACAACGTGGTTGTGAGAGACATAATGCCGGCCAACTTTATTTACAACAATCAGCTTGTTGTATCAGGATCAAGTTATAATTACAGCGGAGACATTATTTCTGGCGTAAATTTAAACACAATTTCAGCCGGCCAAACAGTTACAATAACCTACCAGGTGCAATTAACCGGCGCGCAGAATTTCAGCTACGGAGTAACTACCATAAATGACAACGTTTCGGTAACCAGCTCTGATTCCGGATACAACCCGGTTAACAACGCCTCGGTTTCTGTAAACAGATCAGCAGTTTATGGCGCAAGTTATATTTCAACGGGACTTACAAACAACCTTTTGGTTGATTCATTCTTTCTGCCATTAATGCTTGCCTTGCTCGGGCTTTGGATGTTTAAATCGGGATTATTTGGATTTGACAAATGGTCTGATTCAAGAAAAATTAAAAACGCAAGCTATAAAGCTGAAAAAGAATTAAAATCAAGAATTTCCGATATCAAAAGAGCCGAAGGAATATAAACAGACATTTTGAAACAAAAAGCGCGGCTAAACCCCGCGTTTTTTGTCGGCTCAAAAATCGGGTTTTCCTTGAAAATTTTTAAAAAATAGGTATTATAAACTATAGTTAGGGCCCATAGTAAATCGGTATTACGCCTCCATGGCATGGAGGAGGGCGGGGTTCGATTCCCCGTGGGTCCACCAAAAAAGTTTGACACGGACGTTTGATTGAACTATACTAATATAAATTAGTGTAGTTTTTGTTTATGAAAAGTAAAATAGATAAAATAAACGAATTTCTTAAAATAACAGCCGACATAAATCGGCTCAAAATTTTATTTTTTCTTAAAGATAAACCCCAATGTGTTTGCAAGATATTCCCACATCTTAAAATATCCCAGAAATTAGCTTCTCACCATTTAGCACAGCTGAAAAAACTGGATTTAGTAAAACAGGAAAGGGATGGAAATTTTATCATTTATAGTTTGAATAAAAAGGTCTTAAAACAATGCTTAAATAATCTTAATTCAATTTTAGGAAAATAATATGCAAATCAAAATTTTAGGTATGGGTTGCCCAAGCTGTACAACATTGGAGAAAAACGTAAAGGAAGCATTAAAACAGCTAAACAAAACAGACGAGGTTATCAAAATAACCGATATTAAGGAAATTATGGGATATGGAATAATGAGCGTGCCTGCTTTGGTTGTTGACGAAAAGGTTTTAAGTTATGGCACAGTTTTATCGGTTGATGAGGTAAAGGGTCTTCTCGCAAATAATAAAGCCAGTGAAAACACGCAAAAGCAAGGCGGTTGTTCGTGTGGCGGTAATTGCTAATTAAATTATGAGTATTTTTTATCCAGTTCAATTATTAGCCGATTGGCTTACGTATAGTGTTTTTCATATTGTTCCCAAAACAACACTGGCAGGAGCAGTTAATTTTTTTATCTTTGACACAATAAAGATTTTTATACTCCTAATTGTAATCATTTTTATTGTTTCAATAATCCGTTCATTTTTACCGCCAGAGAAGATAAAGAAGATATTATCAAGTAAAAATAAATACGTAGGTAATGTTTTAGCTTCATTGCTTGGCATTATCACGCCATTTTGCACTTGTTCAGCCATACCTTTGTTTTTGGGCTTTATTGAGGCGGGCGTTCCGCTTGGAACGACTTTTTCTTTTCTTGTTGCTTCGCCAATGATAAACGAGGTAGCCCTCGTCTTATTATTTGGCTTATTCGGCTTAAAGGTAGCCAGTATTTACATTGTAAGCGGTTTAATAATAGCTATTTTGTCGGGTATTATTATAGGTCATCTTAAAGTTGAAAATCTTGTAGAGGATTTTTCAAATGGCAAGAAAGTTAATGAGTTAAATTTGCCCTCTCTTTCTTGGAAACAGAGATTTATCTATGCCAGAAATTACACTTTTGATATTGTAAAAAAGGTTTGGCTGTTTGTCGTTATTGGTATCGGTATAGGAGCTTGGATACACGGCTATGTCCCAGCCGACTTGATAGCAAAATACGCAAGCGGAAACAATTGGTATGCTGTGCCTCTGGCAGTATTGATTGGTATTCCTCTTTATTCAAATGCGGCAGGAGTAATACCGCTTGTAAGCGTTTTAACCGAGAAAGGCGTTTCTATGGGGACTACGCTGGCTTTTATGATGGCAGTAACGGGCTTGTCCCTCCCTGAGTTCTTAATTTTAAGGAAAGTAATGAAAACTAAACTGATTGTCATTTTTGCTGGTATAGTCGGCGTAGGCATAATTTTTACAGGTTATTTATTTAACTTATTGATAAAATAATATGAACAAAAAAGTTTTACTCTCGGTTGTGGCGGTTGCTTTTGTTGTTTTTGCAATTGCTTTAATAAACAATCATAAACCAAACGTATCCAGCAACAGCTTGAATAACAGTTCTGTCTGCACAATAAATTCTCCTTGCGATGA
>Ga0247841_10003317_pt1 | contig 30174 bp, 19 predicted proteins | sample LaCruzMarch2015__2_FD_192410 | JGI IMG/M metagenome (GOLD analysis project Ga0247841, IMG submission 192410) | Freshwater microbial communities from meromictic Lake La Cruz, Castile-La Mancha, Spain - LaCruzMarch2015_18m | ecosystem: Environmental > Aquatic > Freshwater > Lake | place: Spain... | reverse complement strand
AAAAAATTTCGAAACTTAATGAATACTAAAGTCCCTTCTTCTGAATTTTATGATAATTATGTTGACGAAATTAATCATTATATGCAAGAAATTTTGATTTTATAATGGGTTTTAAATATTTCATAATCGTTAGCTGTTCTTCCCAGCGTATTGTGCCATAACGTTTGTGTTGCCGTATTGGAGTAATTTCTACTATAGTTTTTAGAGTTGGAGTTATTCCATTTCCCATTTCTAAATATCTTGTTTTTAATATTTTAATTTTTCTGTTTTTTAAAATCATATCTCCAAATTATCTAACGGGCTTTTTATTTGCTCCATTCCTTTTCGGGTAATATGTGTATAGATTTCTGTGGTTTTCGATGAACTATGTCCGAGCAATTCCTGTATATATCTTAAATCAGTTCCTCTTTCAAGCAGGTGTGTTGCAAAACTATGCCGTAATGTATGAACGCTTACTTTTTTATTTATTCCTGCTTTTTTACATGCTGAATATAAAATATTATAAATACTACTATCTGAATATTGTTCGCCTAATTGTCCTTCAAACAACCACTTTTTTGGTTTATACTCTTTGTAATATTTCCTCAAATATAGTAATAATTTTTCCGAAAGTAAACTGTTTCTGTCTTTTTTCCCTTTTGCTCCTTTTATAATAACTGCTTTCCTGCCGCTGTCAATGTCCGATACTTTTAAATTTATCAGTTCGCTTATCCTTAATCCCGCCGAATATATGGTCAGTATTATTGTTTTATGCTTCAGGTTATCTATGCAGTTTATTATCCGTTGTACTTCTTCTTCGCTAAGTACGGTCGGTAATATTTTATCCTTAAAAGGGCGATCAATATATATGTACGGAAGCTTATCCAGCTTTAGCACTTTCTCATAATAAAATTTAATTGCATTGATGATTTGGTTTTGGAATGATGCAGATACCTTTCTTTTTTCGATCAGGTACAAAAGGTAATTCCTGATATCCCGTTCGGTAATTTTATCAAGTTCTTTTGACTGGAAATAATTTATGAAATCGCCAAAAGCTTTTTTATAAGTATTGATGGTATTGCTGCTATACCTTTTTATCTTCAGCATTTCAAAGTATTCATCAGGTATTTTCCTGTCGTTCGAATAACTTTTCTTTTCTTTAAGTTCTTTTGTTTTCGATTTTTTGAAATTGCATTCAATCTCGAACCCGAACTGTTTGAAGTAGTTTTCAATTTCCGATTTAATATTTGGTGTGTATGGAAACGACCAATGTTTTTCTTCTTTATGCCAGTAGCAATAGGGGAGTGTTTTCATTTTTGCAACATGTGCACGCGCTAACGGAAATCGTAGTATTATTTTCTTTTCATCAATAATGTCAATGCTTACCACACTCGATTTTTCGCCCTGCATAAAAAAAAGTTTTCCTTCTTTTTTCCCCGCTATTTTGTTAATTGCAGTAATACAATCGCCCTTTCGCCCATTCACATCATCGCCCATTTCCCCTGTCTTCTTCTTTTCACTGCTAACTGCCGACTGTGGATTGCCGACTGACTTTGAACTTGTAACTTGTAACTTCGAACTCTTCCCAAACACCGCCGTAGTATCAACCGCTGCTACATCTTTATAAAGACGAAACAATTCCTTCAAATTTTCCGGATTATTAGCAATATGCCAGCTCTTATGCGTAGCGCTGAACGTAGCCCCCTCAACTTTTTTTATAAGCGAAATAAATTTAGAATCGTAACCAAACTTAACAAGTAAGCGGTTTTCGTTTCGATGGACTACCGGTATTATTTGAATAGTTTTCAATGTATAGCTTTTGTTTTATATCCCTCTATGCCTTATCCCTTATGCCTTATGTCTTATGTCTTATGTCTTATGCCTTATGCCTTATAACCTAACCTATCAATCTTCCAATATCATTTCCCCTCATTCATTCAATTTTTCAATCATCTTTAAAAAATCATCTTCCGTAATAACAGGAATATTCAGCGCTGCCGCTTTCTTTTTTTTCTCAGGTCCCATATTATCACCCGCCAGTAAATAATTTGTTTTTGAAGAAATGGAACTAACATTTTTGCCCCCGTTTTCTTCAATCATTTTTTTTATCTGGTCGCGCGAATACTTTGTAAAAACACCGCTTACAACAAAGGAATTTCCTTTTAACTTATTGGAAACAGGCGAATATGCAGCCTCATCAATTTCAAACCGGATACCATAATTTTTTAATCTGCCTATTAATTTCTTGTTTTGTGAGTTGCTGAAAAAAGCAATAATGCTTTCGGCAATTTTATTCCCTATCTCTTCAACGTTCAATAAATCGTCGAACTCTGCATTCATAATAGCATCAATATTTCTGTAATGCAACGCCAGTTTCTTTGCCACAGTTTCGCCAACATATCGAATACCTATAGCAAATAAAACCCGCTCAAAAGGCGCCTTCTTTGAATCTTCTATTCCTTTAAGGATATTTGCAACAGTCTTTTCCCTGAACTTTACTATTCTTGATTTGTTCTGATCTTCCATGAAATATTCTTTTTCAAGCCCAAGCAGCTTCTCCTTTGTTAATTCATAAAGGTCGGCAATACTTATAACCAGATCGTTGTCGTACAGGATTTCGATCTTACCCTCACCAAGGCTTTCAATATTCATGGCTTTCCTGCTGATGAAATGCTCCAGTTTTCCTTTGATCTGCGGAGGACAGCCCGATTCATTAGGACAATAATGTATGGCTTCCCCTTCTTTTCTTATCAATAACGTATCGCACTCAGGGCAGTTTGAAATATATTGATATTTTTTCGTCTCCGGCAAATTTCTTTTTGCTTCATCCACGCCAATAATTTTCGGAATAATTTCACCGCCTTTTTCAACAAAAACATAATCTCCGTAATGCAGATCAAGTTTTTCTATCTGATCGGCATTATGCAAAGTAGCCCTCTTCACTATCGTGCCAGCCAGCTGAACAGGTTCAAGATTGGCAACGGGAGTAACTGCTCCTGTGCGCCCTACCTGGAAATCGACAGATAATAATTTTGTTGAAACACGTTCCGCTTTATATTTATATGCAATTGCCCAGCGCGGTGATTTAGCCGTAAAACCAAGCATCCCCTGCTGTTGCAGAGAATTTACTTTTATTACAACGCCGTCAACATCAAAATCTAATTTTTTTCTTTTCCTGTCCAATTCTTTGATATAATCTAAAACATCTTCAATATTGGAACATTTCTTCATGTAATCCGAAATTTTGAATCCCCATTCCTTAGCCATTCTTAAATTTTCATAATGTGTATCGAATGGAAGGTTCTCGCCAAGCAGATAATATAAAAAGCAATCCAGTCCTCTTTTCGAAACCTCTTTCGGATCCTGCATTTTCAAACTGCCCGATGCGGCATTACGAGGATTGGCAAAAGGAGGTTCACCAATTTCTTCACGTTCGCTGTTGAGTCTCTGAAAACTTTTATGGGGCATAATGATCTCGCCGCGGATTTCAAACTCATCAGGAAAATCAGTACCGTGAAGTGTCAGAGGTATGCTTTTAATTGTTCTTGCATTTGTTGTAACATCATCGCCTTGTTCCCCGTCGCCGCGTGTTACAGCATATTTTAAAATACCATCTGTATATGTCAGCCCGATAGAAAGCCCGTCGTACTTGAATTCACACACATATTCAAAATTATTTCCTATCGCTTTTCGCACCCTTTCATCAAACTCTCTGACATCATCATAAGAATATGTATTACTGAGTGACAGCATGGGATATTTATGCCTGATCTGTTTAAATTCCTTAGTAATTTCGCCTCCTATCCGCTGCGAAGGAGAATTTACATCACGATATTCAGGAAAATCATTTTCAAGTTTAATAAGCTCTTCCAGCAATTTATCAAAATCAAAATCGCTGATAAGTGGATTCGAGAGGACATAATAATAATAATTATGTTCGTTGATCTCCTTTGTCAGTTCTTCAATTCTTTTCTTGGCTTGTTCTTTTGTCATAAGAAGTATAACATTGCTTTCTGTGAACAAAAAAAGCCGGCTATTCCCGGCTTCATTTTGTATTTAAGGGCATTTCTAAAAACTCAATTAAAACGTCATTGCGAGGAAGGAACGACCGAAGCAATCTTTTATTAATGAGAAGATTGCTTCACTACGTTCGCAATGACGAAATAGTTTTTAGAGGTGTCACTAAATAATATTACAAGCTTATATATGAAATATCAAGCTCAACCGGATTAACGCACATAGCAGGTATTTTAGCAGTATTAAAAATTACCCGTTCAGCCCATGGACTTAATATAAAACTAGGTAAAAGCTGGTCAGGGTTGGTCATTATCATTACCAGATCAGCTTTAATATAATCACTATAAACAATAATGCTTTTTGCAAAATTGCTGCCCGAATCAGACGACATTTTTTCTGTGAATTTTATTCCGTTCTTCGCCAGGATGTTCTTGATCTGTGCCATATTATTTTCAACTACATCCCCAAGGAATTCGTCGTTATGCTTAATCCCGAATAAATGAATGGTTGAATTAAAAATCTTAGCTATATGTATTGCCCATTTTACTTTTTGCTTCGATTCGGTAGACTCATCAATGGGCAGAACAATATGTTTATACCCTTGCCCAAAATCGCGTTCCTGTACAACAATTACAGGCACCGAAGAACTTTCTATTACTTTAAGCGCAAAACTACCTATTAAATGCTGAACACCGATTTTACCGTGCGTACCCATAACTACAATCTTTGCTCCTATTTTTTTGGTAACTTTTGCTATTGTTGTGAAGATACTTCCTTCTTCTGAAATATAATCAAGTTTTACTTTATACTTTTTTTCTAAAATATCAGCAATAGCTTTCAGTTTTTCATTTATCGCTTCTTCAGTAAGGTTCTCTTTTTTCAGGTGCGATTTTGTTTCTTTGTTGATAACATGAAGAATGGCAACCCTGCCATTTAATAGTTTGGCAATCCCTGCTGCATGATCAATAGCGAAATCGGCAACTTTAGTAAAATCAGTTGGTACAAGTACAATATTTTCTTCACCTTTTTTCATACATGTAAATTTATTTATTAATACAAAAATAATATTTTTATTTGATTTAGAGGTTGTTTAAAATTATTAATTTGTTTTACAGTCAGCCCGTAAGTAATGAAATTTATCTTTATTGTTTTTCCTAATACGTTTGATACCAGATTATCTGTCAGGCTGAGCCGTCCCTTTTTCGGGACGTGTCGAAGCCTACTGATATACACTCTTCGACACAGCCGCTTTCCCATAAACCCCCATAATGGCTGGCTCAGAGTGACATCTGCGTATTATACTTCACAAATTTTAAACAACCTCTTAGTGCTTTTTTATGATAAAAGTTCCAATATCTGCGACAAATTTTCTTTTTTCTTTTCTTTATTCATAACCTTGGCTGATTTTGTAAAATAGTTATTGTTTGAAAGAAAATCAACCTGGATATGATACCATTTCTTCAGAGTGGTAGATATTCCGTTTACATTCCATTCGCATAAAAGTTTGTTGGCTGTCATAAAAAAATCATCTCTGCCCATATAATCAAGGTCAGCATCACATATAATCTTATCCAGAAGATTTTGAGGCGACTGAGGTAACTTTGTAGAGAGAATCATCTGACATATTATTTCAATATCTTCTGAAGAATAACCGAACTGAGGGAGATATTTTCTGGCAACAGCGGCAGATTGCTCTTCGTGGTTTTCGTATTTCTCTAAGAAACCGGTATCATGAAACAAAGCAGCCGTTTCTAACAAAATTAGCTCCTTTCCAGTTACATTCTCTAATTTAGCCAATTTCATTGCTGACTCGCAAACATCAATGGTATGGTTGTAACAGTGATAGTATAATTCGGACTTCAACTCGTCCTTAAGCTTCTTGAGTACAAACTCTTTGGCAGCAGTGTAATCCATTATTCAGGGTCAAATTTTATACATGCAAATATATATATTTATTTATACGATAGTGAAGTTTATTATTTAAAATTAATTTTGCAAATTCAATATACTGAATCTTGGCAGATTTGCAAAAGCAAAGATGTTTAGATTCAGTAATACTGAGCAAATGAGTTTGCAAAAAATTGCAAACTCGTTTAGCCGAAGTATAACTCAAGTAATGAAAATATTCATATTTACGCCAAAAAGTCATCGACAGATTTTTTATTCATGCCATTTTTACATCAAAATAATGCTTATCTTTAAATGGTTTTGCATTTGATATTATATAATTATTTATAAATCACAAAAAATGAATTTAGACAATTATACCATAAAATCGCAGGAAGCCATACAAAAAGCGCAGGAAATTGCTTTTGGCTATCAACATCAGGCCATTGAAACCGGTCACATCCTCAAAGGTATCCTTACTGTTGATGAAAATGTAGCTCCCTTTCTGTTAAAAAAACTTAACGTTAATCTTAACAATATCGAAAGTGTTCTTAACAAGATCATCGTTAGTTACCCCAAAGTATCTGGCAGTGCACAATACCTGTCGCCAAAAGCTAGCCAGGCGCTTCAAAAAGCAAACACATACCTGAAAGAATTCGGCGATGAATTTATTTCAATTGAACATATCTTGTTGGGGCTTCTATATGCTGATGATGATGTTTCAAATATGCTGAAGGATGCCGGTATAAATGAAAAGGATCTGAAACTTGCAATAAAAGATTTACGTAAGGGATCAAAAGTAAGCACCCAGTCAGCCGATGAGTCCTTTAATGCTCTGAACAAATATGCCTTGAATCTTAATGAAATGGCTACTTCCGGCAAGCTTGATCCTGTTATCGGACGGGTAGATGAAATCAGAAGGATACTGCAGATACTGTCGCGCAGAACAAAGAACAATCCCATTCTTATAGGTGAACCCGGTGTAGGAAAAACAGTAATAGCCGAAGGTCTGGCACATCGTATTGTAAAAGGCGATGTTCCTGAAAATCTCAAAAGCAAAAAAGTCTTTTCTCTTGATATGGGAGCGCTTATTGCCGGCGCTAAATACAAAGGTGAATTTGAAGAAAGGCTGAAAGCCGTCATCAAAGAAGTTGTAAACTCCGATGGAGAAGTGATTCTTTTTATTGATGAGATACACACGCTCGTTGGCGCCGGCGCTTCAGAGGGAGCAATGGATGCGGCTAACATACTTAAACCTGCACTTGCACGCGGAGAACTTAGGGCTATTGGCGCTACCACACTTAAAGAATACCAGAGATATTTTGAAAAAGATAAAGCTCTTGAACGCCGTTTTCAGATTGTGCTTGTGAATGAACCGGATGCCAATGATTCCATTTCCATTCTGCGCGGATTAAAAGAACGTTACGAAACTCATCACCAGGTACGCATCAAGGACGAAGCCATTATTGCTGCCGTAGAACTTTCGCAACGATACATTTCAGATCGTTACCTGCCCGATAAAGCTATCGATCTTATTGATGAAGCCGCTTCCAAATTGCGGCTCGAAATAAACTCTGTTCCCGAAGAACTCGATGAAATTGAACGTAAAATAAGACAACTTGAAATAGAACGCGAGGCAATTAAAAGGGAAAACGATAAAATAAAACTCCATGAACTGAATGAAGAAATTGCCAATCTGAGTGATGAACGGAACCGTTTAAAAGCCAAGTGGCAATCAGAAAAAGAAGTGGTCGAAAATATACAGAAAAGAAAAAAAAGTATTGAAAATTTTAAGTTCGAAGCCGAACAAGCCGAACGTTCAGGTGATTATGGTAAAGTGGCCGAACTTCGCTACGGGCGTATCAAAGAGGCAGAAAACGACCTTGAGGAACTGAATAAAAAAATGATTGAAATGCAGTCTGATTCTGCACTGATCAAAGAAGAGGTGGATGCCGAAGATATTGCAGATGTTGTATCGAAATGGACGGGAATTCCTGTAAGCAAGATGCTGCAAAGCGAAAAAGAAAAATTATTACAGCTCGAAATAGAAATACACAAACGTGTTGTAGGTCAGGATGAGGCTATAAAAGCAATCTCTGATGCCATACGCCGAAGCCGTGCAGGCTTGCAGGATGCAAAGCGTCCGATCGGTTCTTTTATTTTTCTGGGAACAACAGGTGTTGGAAAGACTGAGCTGGCAAAGGCTTTAGCTGAATTTCTGTTTAATGATGATAGTGCATTGGTGCGTATAGATATGAGCGAATACCAGGAACGCCACACAGTGTCAAGGCTTATTGGCGCTCCTCCCGGATATGTGGGCTATGAAGAAAGCGGGCAACTTACTGAACTGGTCCGCAGAAAACCATATTCTGTTGTCCTTCTGGATGAAATAGAAAAAGCACATCCTGATGTGTTCAATATATTATTACAAGTGTTGGACGAAGGAAGGCTCACCGATAACAAAGGAAGAACAGCCGATTTCAAAAATACCATCATTATTATGACATCCAACATTGGTTCGCCAATTATTCAGGAAAAGTTTGAAATGCTGAATGCTTATAACCGTGATGAAGTGATAGCTGAAACAAGAAAAGAATTATACAATATACTTAAAAAAACTATTCGCCCTGAGTTCCTTAACCGGGTGGATGAAATAATAGTATTTAACCCGCTTACAAGAGAAGAAATAACAAAGATCGTAGAGTTGCAAATCGGACGACTTCAAAAAAATCTTGCAGAAAACGGAATCACCTTGGTAGCCTCACCCGATGCAATTGATCGGATATCGCAACTTGGCTTTGACCCGCAGCTTGGAGCCCGCCCTCTGAAACGCGTAATACAACGCAAGGTGTTGAATGAACTTTCAAAGATGATCTTATCAGGATTAGTTCATAAAGAATCCGAAATTGTGCTGGATTTTATTGACGATAAAATAGTGTTTTTTAATAAAACAGGAAAGTGAAATCAGTTTTAACCAGTCTAATCCGTGTCATCTGTGTTCTATTATTAAGTCAGCATCTGCTGAGTGGTTACAAATCGTATAAATAAACTGTCAGAATACAATAAAAACAAAATATCTTTGCACATTATTTAATACTTCTGACAATAATTTTAAGCAGAATCAGTTGATTTCTGTTAGATAAATAAGATGAACAGTCTGGACGAAATAATATTTGAAAAGAAGAACAAATCCTATGGCGCTTATCAGTTAAGGAAAAGATATAATAAAAGCTTAGGCTATGGATTGCTCTTTGCTCTTATTATTTTCGTGGCGCTTACTATTTTTGCTTATTATAAGAGTCCAAACATCAATGATTATGCAGACATCGAGCTGCAGCAGGAGATTGTGGAATATGAGCAATATAATATGTTAATGAATATTGACTCTCTTCTGGTTTACACTTCTCCTCCCCAAAAGCAAATTGCTGAAAAAGACAATAAAACAATGGTTGTTGTCGACTCTGTAAAACCTGAAACCGATACCGTAAAAATTGTAAAATATCCAGATCAGGAGATAGACACATTAAAAAATGATAGTACTGCTCTTTTATCAGACTCTTCCAAAGCTGGACGTGCTGACGGAACAAGTGACGGTGCAATATTTACAAGAGTGGACGAATTGCCTGAGTTTCCAGGTGGTTTCGGAGCATTGAAACAATACCTTTTGCTGAACACACATTACCCCGAAGATGCCAGGAAGGCAAATATTAAAGGTATGGTGCAGGTACAGTTCATTATCACTAAGTATGGTGACATAGATAAAGTGACGATCAAACAGGGAGTTAATACTCTTTTGTCCAATGAAGCAATGAGGGTTGTAAAATCATTTCCGAAATGGAAACCTGCCAGACGAAAGGGAAAAGCTGTTAGCGTGTGGTGCGTACTACCATTCAATTATCAATTATAACTGATGTTACGCAAATTAAATGTTTTTTGTTAGTGTCACTCTGAGCCAGCCATTGTGTGGGCTTGTGAGGAAGCGGCTGTGTCGAAGAGTGAATATGTATTGGTCAGGCTTCCCTGCCCGAACTGCCGGTAGGCAAGTTTACTTTTTTTCATAAGCGCCCATATCAGGTGCAATATCATTTGTGCGGTTGTGGCGGAGAATATCAAAAGGGATGTATTGTGCAATACTCATTAAACCTTTGTCGATTGCAGCAGAACCGGAGTTCAACTGATAGTTGTTTATTGAAACGTCAGCAAAAGCAGGGTCGTTATTGATGATACAGTCTGAATAAAAGTTGGCATCGCTTGTATTTAGCTGAGTTTTTAACAGGCAGTGGTCAAATTTATAATTGAATAAAGCCCCTGACTTACTATCAAGTAAAATTTCTTCGGCAACAGCGCCATAAATTATACAATTACCGAAATAAGTTTTTACCAGATCACGTAGCTGTATCTGGTGATTGATATCTTCATACCAATTATTCAAAACGATGGAAGTCGTATTTCTTGTAGAATAATTCCAGTAATTTCCGATAGTGCAATGCCTGAAATCATAATTGCCTCCGATATTAAACACTACAGCATATTGTCCGCAATTTCCGATTACGCAATTTTCGGCTTCCACCCATGATCCCTGTGCGAAAATGCCTGCAGCGCTCATGTTTTCAATGATCGTGTTTTTTATTATCAATGTAGGTTGAACAGGGTTTGTAGTAGTAGTGTCAACTTGAATACCAATAATTCCGTTTTTAATAACAGCATAGTCGATCTCATTATTTTTACTTCCTGCTGAAAGCCAAATTTTACCCCATTGACCTGGTATATCCTTATAATACTGTTCAAGCCTGTCGCCCTGGAAAGTAACAGGATTACCCAACGTTCCCTGAACTTTCAGTGTCCCATCCTTATATACCCATAAAACACTATTTTTATGAAAGCAAATATGCGCGTTTTCTTTTATAGTGAGGATACATGCTGAATCAACAACAGCATAACCGTAAATTACATGCGGCTTGTCATTATTCCATACTGCATCACATGGAATAACCGAAAACCATGGATTTCCATCTTCTGGGTATTTAGGAGTATGGTAATAGGCATCTTGCCCCCATGCTACAAGCTGCACCTGTTGCAGATTTCCGTTAGTTTCAAAAAGAATGGAATCGCTCACAACCAAAGGTGAATTACAATTATTAGGATCAACAGTAACTTTTATAAAAATGAAGATACTGTCCTTAGGCTCAATCTCAACATTATTTATTTCAGATGCAGGAATTCCGTCAATATTTAATCTGAAATTTGAATTAACACTTCCTGCAAGCCTGATAGATGATACTATTATTTTCCGGTCGTGGGAATTATATACTTTCAGTTGTTTCGTAGTTGATCCAACTGTTGTAAAGACAGTGTCAAAAAGTATCGTATCGCTTGAAAAAACGAGTTTGGCAGACACATCAGTGATTATCTTATCCTTTTTACATGAGTTTGAAAAAAGAAATAAAACAAGGATAAGTGAAAAGAATGCTAAATCAGTAATACTGAGCAAATGAGTTTGCATTTTTTTTGCAAATTCATTCAGCCGAAGTATGAATTGCCTTTTCATCCAATTGTTTTTAGATTAATGCAAATATAGTTAATTATTGTTAATTACAGCTACTTACGTAAAATTATGATTATTATTGCACATTGAATATATTAAGTTTGTATATACGATTGAATTTATACAAATAGAATAAAAAAATATATAGATTCATCATTTCATTAGATAAGAATATTATATATTTGCATCTCTTTTTAATAAATGAATTATTTGTATGAGTTACATTGACTTTGATAAGAACCAGCTAGTTAATCTGGAATATTCTCTTAGTAAGGAGTTGCTTCGCTCCAACAGAACGGGTTCTTATTCATGTACCACTATATTGGGTTGCAATACAAGAAAGTATCACGGTCTGTTAGTTTCACCTCAACCGGCCATTGACAACGAAAATCACGTATTGCTTTCAGCACTTGATATTACAGTTATTCAGAGGGAAGCTGAGTTTAATTTTGGTATTCATAAATACCCCGGAGGTGTATACAGTCCGAAAGGTCATAAATATTTTAATGATTTTACTACCGAGCCAATACCAAAACTTACGTTTCGTGTCGGTGGTGTGATTCTTTCCATGGAGTTGCTGCTTGTATTGGATGATGAACGTCTGCTTATCCGATATATACTTGAAGATGCTCATTCTCCTACGATTCTGAGATTAAAGCCTTATCTTGCATTCAGAAATATCCATAAATTAGCAAAGGCAAATGTTTTTGTCGAAAAAAGATATGAATCAATTGACAATGGGATCAAATACAGGATGTATACCGGTTATAGCAATCTTTTTATGCAATTATCCAAAAAGCCTGAATACACGCATGTTCCTAGTTGGTATTACAATATAGAATATTCAGAAGAACAAACAAGAGGCTATGATTATCAGGAAGACTTATTTGTTCCCGGTTATTTTGAAGTCCCTGTTAAAAAAGGGGAAGAAATAATTTTATCAATTGGAACGAATAATACAAAGCCATTACTGCTTAAAAAACTTTTTACTTCAGAAATTAAAAATAGGATACCGAGAAACAATTTTGAAAATAATCTTATCAATTCAGCACATCAGTTTATTATTCGCAAAGGCAAAAAAACTGAAGTAATAGCAGGGTTTCCCTGGTTTGGACGATGGGGAAGGGATACTTTTATAGCGCTACCGGGCTTAACGCTTGCTATTGATGATCCTAAAACATGCAAAGCTGTTCTGGATACAATGGTTTCTGAACTCCACGGTCCCTTATTTCCGAATGCAGGAAGTGGCAACGATACAGTGTATAATTCGGTTGATGCACCTTTGTGGTTTTTTTGGGCGCTGCAACAATACTCCGAATATACAGGCACAAAAAAGACTACATGGAAAGAATACGGAAGTAAGATGTTGATGATACTTGAAGGATTCAGGGAAGGAACCATGTTCAACATCAAAATGCAGGACAATGGTCTGATATACGCTGGCGAAGCCGGAAAAGCTGTAACATGGATGGATGCTATTGTTGCCGGTAAACCTGTTACTCCGAGAATCGGAATGCCTGTAGAGGTTAATGCATTATGGTATAATGCCATTATGTTTGCTCTTGAAGTTGCAAAATTTGCTGGTATAAAAAAATTTGTAAAAAACTGGGAACCAATAGCAGACAAGCTACCTAATACATTTAAAGATACATTTTGGTGCAAAGACAGAGGGTATCTGGCTGATTATGTTTGTGGTGATTATAAAGACTGGACGGTAAGGCCAAACATGGTCATTGCAACATCTCTTCCTTATGTCCCTATACATGAACAAATCAGACAACTTGTTCTTGAAAAAATACAGCAAGAACTCCTGACTCCGCGCGGATTGCGTACGCTTACACCTAAACACCCCGATTATAAAGGAGTATATGGCGGAAACCAGAGAGAAAGAGATTCGGCTTATCATCAGGGAACCGTTTGGCCGTGGCTGTTAGGACATTTTGCTGAAGGATATTTGCGAATTCATGGTAAAGGTGGATTATCGCTGATAAAAAGTTTGTATGAAGGATTTGATGCGGCCATGAAAGAGCATTGCATTGGCACCATTTCGGAAGTATTCGATGGAGATCCGCCTCACAAAGCGGGAGGTGCACTGTCGCAGGCCTGGAGCGTAGGAGAAATCCTCAGAATACGGAAAATGATTGAGAAAGTTGAGAATAGTTGACATTGACAGAACTGTTTGTTGTTAAGAGCATCTCTAAAAACTCAGTTAGAACGTCATTACAAGGAGGTCCTGTGCCGCCTGCCTGTCCGGTAGGCGGGGCAGACAAGCGACGGAGCAATCTATTGACGCACAATGATTAGATTGCTTCATCTCGCACCTGCGGAATTCGTAATGACGACATTATATACAGACATTAATTAGTGGAAACCAAATAGTAAACATATTAAAATATACAAGCTATGAAGAAAGCACAAATAGGCATAAACGCAGGCATTATCTGGAAAACCCTTGATAGTGATTTGACAGATACAAAAATTAATAATGTAATGAAAAAAAGCAAACTGAAAAAAGAAGATTTTTATATGGCATTGGGCTGGTTGGCACGGGAGCATAAAATAAGGTTTAATACAACAGGCAATACTACTTGTTTATTTCTTATTTAAATGATAATAAAAAAATGAGAGTATTAATGTTTGGATGGGAATTCCCGCCGCATATAACAGGCGGTTTGGGAACAGCTTGTTTCGGGCTTACCAAAGCAATGCTGAAGCAGGGAATGGAAGTGATATTTGTAGTACCTAAAGCTTATGGCGACGAGAACCAGGAAGCAGTGAGGATTGTTAATGCCAGCGATATTGTTGTTGATATTGAAAATGAGATATTCAAGGAATACTGGAAACAAATAATGTATATGGAAATCGGCTCAAACCTGATTCCTTATGTGTCTTCTGAAGAATTTGAAAAGCTGACGAGTGTTAATGATCTTGATTATGCAAATATTAAAAAATCGGTTTTTTTAAAGAACTTTGAATTTTCCGGGAAATATGGTAAAGACTTGATGCAGGAGATTTCCCGCTATGCCCTTGTTGCTTCTACAATTGCAGCTTCCACGCAATTTGACGTAATTCATGCACACGATTGGTTGACTTACCCCGCAGGTATTGCTGCTAAAAAGGTAAGTGGAAAACCTCTTGTAGTACATGTTCACGCTACCGAATTTGACCGCTCCGGTGAAAAGATCAACCAAAATGTATATAACATAGAGCGAAAAGGGATGGAAGTTGCAGATATGGTAATTGCCGTGAGTCATCTTACGCGGCAGATTGTCATTGACCGGTATGGAATTAACCCAGATAAAGTAGTTACAGTGTACAATGCTGTAGAACCTACCGTAAATCCTGCTGAGCTGGATGCAAAAAAACATTTGAAAGAAAAGATTGTTACTTTTCTCGGACGGGTTACTTTTCAGAAAGGGCCGGATTACTTTGTAGAAGCCGCTAACAAAGTACTTCAGAAAGATAACAATGTTCGTTTTGTAATGGCAGGTCAGGGCGATATGCTCAACAGGATGATCAAGCGGGTTGCGCAACTCCGGATATCTACCAAATTTCATTTCACGGGTTTTCTCAAGGGAGATGAAGTGGATACCATGTTTGCCTTGAGCGATGTATATGTTATGCCTTCTGTTTCTGAACCTTTTGGAATCTCATCTTTAGAAGCAATGAGTTCAAATGTTCCTGTTGTTATTTCAAAACAATCAGGAGTGGCGGAAGTGCTGAGGCATGCATTAAAAGTAGATTTCTGGGACATAGATGCTTTGTCTGATTCTATTTATGGATTATTGCATTACGAGGCGCTTTCAAAGATGTTTATTCGTTATGGCAAAACAGAAGTGGATAATATGAAGTGGGACGATTCGTCCATCAAGGTGCGCCTTGTATATGAAGCGGCTTTGGGCAGAGCAAATTAGTGATATGTCAAATGTAAGATGAGGCATGTTAAAAGTTCCCGCATGTGCGGGATAGCAATTGACAGGTTATACAAATTCATTCCGAAACTTTGGAATGACAGGTCGAAGTATAATTTATTTTAGCAAATTCAATATATACGATGAGAGCAATTTGTTTTTACTTCCAGGTACACCAACCATTTCGATTACGAACATACCGGTTTTTTGATATTGGTGTGAACCATCATTATTACGATGAATATGCCAACCGATATGTTTTACGTCGGGTTGCTGATAAGTGCTATATTCCCGCAAATAATGTAATGCTTGATTTGATCAAAGAATTCGGTTCCTCTTTTAAGATTAGCTATTCCATTTCAGGGACGGCACTCGACCAGTTTGAACTATACGCCCCAGATGTAATTAAGAGTTTTCAGAAATTGGCAGCGACAGGTTGTGTGGAATTTCTTGCAGAAACGTATTCACATTCTCTATGTGCACTTAAAAGTAAAGAAGAATTTTTCAGTCAGGTAAAACAGCATTCGGAAAAGATTGAGAATTTGTTCGGGCAGAAGCCAACTACTTTCAGAAATACCGAGTTGATTTATTCTGACGGGATAGGGGAGATGGTAGCTGAAATGGGCTTTAAAACGATGCTTGCAGAAGGCGCTAAACATGTGCTTGGATGGAAAAGTCCGAATTTTCTCTATTGTAATACTATCAATCCCAAATTGAAAATCTTATTGAAAAATTACCAGCTCAGTGATGATATTGCTTTCCGTTTTTCGCAAACCAGTTGGGCGCAATGGCCACTAACAACAGAGAAATATGTTGATTGGCTGAACGCCATTGATCATAACCAGGAATGTGTGAACTTATTCATGGATTACGAAACTTTCGGCGAACACCAATGGCCCGAAACAGGAATTTTTTATTTTCTCAAGGCATTACCCGGAAGAGTTTTTTCACATTCAAATTATAAATTTCATACACCTTCAGAGCTTTCAAAGTTATTGCAACCTGTTTCTCCTATTTATGTTCCTTATCCCATTTCATGGGCGGATGAAGAAAGGGATTTAACTGCATGGCTTGGGAATGACTTGCAGGACGATGCTTTTAACAAATTGTATGAGATAGAAGAAAAAGTGAAATACTGTAATGACCCTGCAATTTTGAGAGATTGGAAATATTTGCAAACAAGTGACCATTTTTATTATATGTGCACCAAATGGTTCTCCGATGGGGATGTTCACAAATATTTCAACCCTTACAACACTCCTTATGAAGCCTTCATCAATTTTATGAACATTTTTTCCGATTTTCTGATCCGGATTAATGAAATTTGCCCGGATGCTGCCGGAATTGAGATTAAATCAGAACCAAAGCAAGTGATGACAGCCAAAACGGTTAGTAAAAAAGAAGAAAAGAAAATTGCAGGAACAGTAAAAAAAGTTATAAGAAAAACAGCAGTAAAAGCTGTTCCAAAGAAAAAAACCGGAAAAGTTGTAAAGGTAATCAAATCACCGTCAAAGAATAAAGTTTCGAAAGCTGAAAAAACGAAACCAACATCTGCAATAAAAATAGTAAAGACTGCTAAAAAGCCGGCAAGTTCTTCAAAAACAAAAACTGCCGGAATACAGAAAAAATTTCCTAAAGTAAGAGGAAAGGAATTAAATCTTTTCTCACATATTTCTAAACGTACTATAAAATCTATTTTCAAAGATTTTGACGTTAATACTATGGCTCATGCCCTTATCAGTGCGGAAACTGAAATTAAAGAAAAAGTAAAAACCGCATTAGGTCAGAATTTTGGCAGGAGATTAAAAACAGCTTTCTCCAGAATAACCAACCCTACTTTGGTAGAAATCAAAGAAGCCAGAAAAATAATAGAAGCAAAAATAAAAAAATACATGGCCGAATTGAACAAAAGCTAAATAATATTATGTTAAACTTATTTTTGCACACTAAGATTGCTTCATCCTCCTTCGTCGGCTTCCTGCCCGCCTGAACGCCTGCCTGCCGATAGGCAGGGAAGACAAGCTTGCGATAATGCTCTTGGAATTTTTAGAGATGCCATTAATGGGTTTACTAATTTTATTATTATTTTTACCGACCGTTGTTGATTTATAAATTATATAATTATGCCTGAAAACAAAGAACTTAAACCTGATTACTTATTTGAAGTAAGCTGGGAAGTGTGTAACAAAGTAGGTGGAATATATACCGTAATTTCTACCAAAGCACAAACATTGGTGAACGAGCATAAGGATAAATTTATTTTGATAGGTCCTGATGTCTGGAAAGAAACAAAAGCGAATCCTGAATTTATTGAGGACAAATTTCTTTACCGGTCATGGAGAGAAAAAGCTGCACAGGAAGGCTTACGGTTTAAAATCGGTCATTGGAAAATTTCAGGGAACCCGGTTGCTATCCTAGTTGATTTTACACCATATTTTGCAATAAAAGACAAGATATTTGCTGAATTTTGGGAGAAATATCATCTTGATTCCCTGCCAGGGCAGTGGGATTATGTGGAACCTGCGATGTTCGGCTATGCGGCTGCAAAAGTTATTGAAAGTTTTTATGAATTCAATATATCCAACAGAGACAAAGTAATTGCCCAATTCCATGAGTGGATGACAGGTTCGGGGATATTGTATCTGAAAGACCGTATTCCGCAGATTGGAACGGTATTTACCACACATGCCACAGCCCTGGCTCGTTCTATAGCAGGTAACGGCCGGCCGTTATACCAAAATATTGAAACATATAATGCAGAATCGCTCGCCAAGGAATTTAACGTAGTATCTAAGCAATCGCTCGAAAAAAATTCAGCAAAACATGCGGATACTTTTACTACTGTTAGCGAAATTACTGCTAAAGAATGTGAATATTTCCTTGGCAAAACGGTTGATTTTATTACTCCAAACGGTTTTGAAGATTCTTTTGTTCCCGTTCCGGAAATTTTTGACGAAAAACGACATGCCGCCAGAACTAAATTATTTGATGTCGCCGAGGCAATGCTTAACCAACGGATTCCTCGCGACAGTATGCTTGTAGCTATAAGCGGGAGATACGAATTTAATAATAAAGGTATTGATTTATTTATTGATTCGCTTGGACAATTAAATAAACGTGAAGATTTAGGAGGAAACATTCTTGCATTTATTCTCGTCCCCGGAAATCAGGCAGGGCCAAGAAAAGATATATTTGACCGGTTGAATAAGCCAGATTTTGATACACCCATCACACAAGATTACCTGACACATTATCTCCATGATGTGGAATTAGACCCGACACTGCGGAGAATAAAAGAAAATGGGCTGCAAAATTCCCTTTCTGACAAAGTTAAAATCATTTTTGTTCCTTCATACCTGAATGGTTACGATGGCATTATTAATATGGGGTATTATGATATTCTGATAGGACTTGATATAACTGTATTTCCTTCATATTATGAACCCTGGGGGTATACCCCCGTGGAAAGCCTTGCCTTTCATGTCCCTACCATTACCACATCCCTTTCCGGATTCGGAAAATGGGTGAAATCAAATTACGGACAAATTGATAGAGGTATTGCAATTATTGATCGTAACGATGATAACAATGAGCAGGTGGTTAAGCAAATCACGGAGCAGTTATTCCGATGCCTTCATCGCGATGAAAAAGATAAGCAGAAATCTGAAGAAAAAGCACGGGAAATTTCGCAAGCAGTTCTTTGGGAAAATTTCATCAAAAGCTATTACGATACATACAATACAACACTACAACGAGTATGTAAAAGAGCCGATTTATATAAAGATAAGCAGCTGCCAGAACTCGTTCATGTGTTAAAAACACCACAGCAAAATAAACCTGTATGGAAAAAAGTGCTTGTGAAATCTGAATATCCTGAAAGCCTATCCGATCTTGTGAGGCTTACTAAGAATCTTTGGTGGTCGTGGAATTATGAAGCTCAGGAACTATTTGAAATGATCGATCCTGTTTTGTGGGAAGAATGGCAACATAACCCTATTGCCATGCTGCAGGCGTTGTCGTATGAACAATTACTTGAACTTGAAAAGAACAAAGAGTTTATGCAATTGTTAGCAAATGTATACCAAAAGTTCAGAGGATACATGGAAAAAGCCTGTGAAAAGCCAAAAGAGCAGATCGCTTATTTCAGTATGGAATATGGGCTACACGATTCTTTGAAGATTTATTCCGGTGGGCTTGGAATTCTTGCCGGCGACTATCTGAAACAGGCAAGCGATTCGAATGTGAACATGGTAGGAGTGGGATTGTTATATAGGTACGGGTATTTTACGCAAACTCTTTCTCCCAGCGGCGAACAAATGGAAACTTATATCGGACAAAAGTTTTCTCATCTTCCGCTTAATCCTGTGAGAGTGGAAAATGGAGAAAGTAACGGAAATGGAAACAACTGGTTAAAGATCAGACTTGCGTTACCGGGGCGTACATTGCTTGCGAAAGTATGGAAGGTGGATATTGGCCGTATTCCTTTATACCTGCTTGATACTGATGTTAACGAGAATATGGACGAAGATAAGGGCATCACACACCAGCTTTATGGTGGCAACATGGAAAATCGTTTGAAACAGGAATTGTTGCTTGGAGTAGGTGGAATCAGACTGCTGGATGCAGTGGGATTAGCCCCCGATATTTATCACTGCAACGAGGGGCATGCTGCTTTTATCGGTGTTGAAAGATTGCACCAATATGTCCAGGATAAATTCTTTACCTTCCGTGAAGCACTTGAAATTGTGAAGTCATCCACTTTGTTCACCACACATACTCCTGTTCCTGCCGGGCATGATACATTCAGCGAAGATTTGCTCCGAACATATATTCCTCATTACGCAGATCGCTTGAACATCAGTTGGGACACCTTTATGAACTTGGGCCGTAAAAAGGAAAATGATCCGAATGAAAAATTTTCAATGAGTATTCTTGCTGTTAGGCTTTCAAAGGAAGTAAACGGTGTAAGCCGGATTCATGGGAGGGTTTCGGGCGAAATGTTTAACAGTATGTGGGAGGGATTTTTCCCTGAAGAGTCGCACATTGGCTATGTAACAAATGGAGTTCATTATTCCACATGGACAGCCAAAAAATGGCAACAACTTTATAAATCGCAGTTTGATAAGGGATTTGAGCAGAATCAGTCAAATCCTGAATTCTGGAAAGAGATTTTTAATGTAACCGACGAACAGATATGGCGAATCAGACAAAGCCAGAGAAAAGAGCTTATGGATTTTGTTAAAAAACACCTGATGGAAACCCTTGCCAAGCGTCAGGAAAATCCTAAAGATATTATTGGGGTTATTGATTCATTCGATGAAAATGCTTTAACTATTGGGTTTGCGCGACGCTTTGCTACATATAAAAGAGCGCTGCTTCTTTTTAAAAATCTCGAAAAATTAGCAAAACTCTTGAACAATCCTAAAATGCCTGTGCAGTTTATTTTTGCGGGGAAAGCGCATCCTGCAGACAAGACAGGACAGGACATGATCAAACAAATCATCGAAGTTTCAAAAAAGAAAGAATTTATTGGAAAGATTACGTTTCTTGAAAATTATGATATGAATATTGCCTCCAAACTTGTGCAGGGTGTTGATATCTGGCTTAACACACCTACGCGCCTTATGGAAGCTTCTGGTACAAGCGGACAGAAAGCTGTGATGAACGGGGTAGTCAATTTTAGTGTTCTGGATGGCTGGTGGGCAGAAGGGTATGTTGAAAAAGCTGGCTGGGCATTGAGCGAGGAAGCAACTTTTGAAAACCCACAGTTTCAGGACGAACTTGACGCCGAAATCATTTACGATGTGCTCAAGGATGAAATCATTCCGATGTTTTACAATCGCGACAGACAGGGCGTTCCGTCAAAATGGGTGTCTTATATAAAAAACACAATTGCTGAAATTGCTCCTCTTTTCAATACAAAGAGAATGCTGGATGATTATTTCGAACAGTATTACATAAAACTGATTGAAAGAACCAATATGCTAAAAGAAAATGATTATGAAGCGGTGAAATTACTCTCAAATTGGAAGAGGAAAATTGTTCGCGGATGGGAAAGCATTGAAGTTGTTTCAATAAATGTTCCAGATTCAAATAAACATCCGTTTAAACTTGGCGAAAAATTTGTTGCTGAGATTACGATTGACCTGAACGAACTTTCACCTGAGGATGTTGGTATAGAAGTGATATTTGGACAGAAAATAAAAGACGAAGTAAAAGAGATTACCAGTAAATATGAGATGAGAATAGAAAAGACAGAAAATAATATAGTGACTTATAAGACAGAGATTTTTACTACTCGGTCGGGTGTATTTGATTATGCATTCAGAATGTTCCCTAAGAATCCATTATTGCCGAACAGGCAGGATTTTAATTTGATCAGATGGATATAAATTTTGGGAATAGGGGAGTACTGTATATGGAAATATGGAAACACCCTATATCCATATACCTCTATAATAATGTTTTTTTATATTTGCGTTTATTTAATCATTAATTCAAATACAATATATGAAATTATTAGAAGGTAAAACAGCTTTGATAACCGGCGCTTCAAGAGGCATCGGCAGAACAATTGCACTAAGGTTTGCACAAGAAGGCGCCAATGTTGCATTTTCCGATCTTTTTTATGACGACAAAGCCATTTCGCTCGAAAAAGAGTTAAAAGCCCTTGGTGTTAAAGCAAAAGGATTTGCTTCGGATGCCAGCTCTTTTGAAGCTTCCGACAAACTTCTTTCAGATGTGATGAAAGAATTTCAAACCATTGATGTCCTGGTAAACAATGCCGGGATAACCAGGGATAACCTTTTGCTCCGTATGACCGAATTAGATTGGGATCTGGTAATGAGTGTAAATTTGAAATCGGTATTCAATTTAACGAAAGCCGTTCAGAAAATAATGATAAAACAGAGATATGGTTCAATCATTAATATGAGCTCTGTTGTTGGCATTGAAGGAAATTCCGGGCAGTCGAATTATGCAGCGTCGAAAGCAGGCATTATTGGTTTTACTAAATCAATTGCACAGGAACTTGGTTCCCGGAATATTCGCTGCAATGCAATAGCTCCGGGTTTCATTGAAACTGAAATGACAGCGAAACTTCCTGAAGATATTAAAATAAAATGGATAGAAAATATTCCATTGAAACGCGTTGGCACTACAAATGATGTTGCAAATGTTGCTATTTTCCTTGCCTCTGAACTTTCCGGCTATGTAAACGGCCAAGTGATGAGTGTTTGCGGTGGTATGCAAATGTAAATGTTTTTTTATGAGGCAACCATAATTATATACATTCGTCTTAAATTAATTAAAATATTTTTTTTAATATTTGAAATGAAAAAGGTTGTCATTCTGATATTTTGTTTAACATTATATATAAATAATGACTTTGCTCAATGTATAAATGCAGATTTTTCACAAGGCAATTTTACCGGATGGACAGGTTCAACAGGTGATAATAGTTCTTCAAATTATATTAATATAGTACCAGGTATTGTGGCTGGAGTACCCAATTCCGCTCCCTCGTCTTCTGGCAGACAAACTATAATGAATATACCTGGAACAGATCACAATACCGGAGGCGCTTTAAGCGTTTTACCCCCGGGAGGAACTTCTTCTGCACGATTAGGGAACGAGATTGTGTCATCTTGTGCTGGTGGAAGCGCTCAGGCTGAAAGATTAGAATATCTATTGGCAGTAACTTCAGCTAATTGTTTGTTTACATACCAGTATGCAATAGTTCTTCAGGACCCAAGTAGCTCCGGCCATTCACCTACTCAAGTGCCCAAATTTACAATTTACGTTTTAAATTCGTCAGGTGTTATAGTAGATCCTGTTTGCGGAGAATATGAAGTTGAAGCATCAAGTGCGCTTCCCGGTTTTAATACATGTGTACCCGACGGGGGTGTGTGCGATAATAGTGTTGATGTTGTTTGGAAAGACTGGACTACTGTTGTTATTGATTTGTCGCCGTACATCGGGCAAAATATTACTATTCAATTTACTACTTATGATTGTTCTTTAGGAGCGCATTTTGGTTATGCTTACATTGCTTGTTCATGCAGTAACCTTCAACTCACTCAAATGTGCTCCGGAACTTCTGCTATTGTTTCGGCTCCTGTTGGTTTTGCTTCGTATTTGTGGAGTCCCGGTGGCCAAACAACAAGTTCCATAACTATTCCAAATCCGGTAGCTGGAGATACTGTAACTTGCAATTGTACTTCAGTAACCGGTTGTCCGGTTACGCTTCAATTAGTTCTGCAGCCGATGTCAATTCCTGTTTTTACTCTAAATTCACCAACTATCTGCCAGGGCAATTCTGCTACAATTACTGCTACCGGAACAAACACTTATGCCTGGAGCACGGGACAATCAGGACAATCAATTACTGTAACCCCTGCTATCACTACTATTTATACCGTTACTGCCACTTCATCTGGTGGTTGTTCTGATACTGCCCAGACAACAGTTACGGTTGATCAATTAAGTGCGACAATTACTGAAGTTGATGCTCATTGTGGGCATCCGGATGGAAGCGCATCTGTTTTACCCAGTGGAACATCCACTTATACTTATTTATGGAATACTGTACCTCCGCAATACAACCAAACCGCTGTTAATATCCCTGCAGGTTCTTATTCAGTTACTGTTACAGATGCAAATGGATGCACTACTTCAGCAACTACTACTGTGGGTGATCTGCCAGGACCTTCTGTTTCCATTACAAATATTATTGATGAAACCTGCTCTCTTTCGAATGGTAGTGTTACTATTACAGTTTCCGGTGGAACATCTGGATATACTTATCAATGGGACAGTAATCCTCCGCAATATTCACAGACGTTGCAAAATGTGAGTGCAGGTTCATATAATATTACTGTGACTGACGCCAACAATTGTACTGCGACAAATAGCGTTACTCTTACTAATACACCTCCGCCAGTACTTTCTTTAATTAATACAACACCTGCTAATTGTGGCTATTCTAATGGCTCTGTTGAAATATCTGCCGTTGGAGGAATGCCTCCATATCAATACCTGTGGAATACAGTCCCTCCCCAAAACACACAAATTGCATCAGGAATACCAACAGGTTCATATACAGTTACTGCAACTGATAACATTGGTTGTAATGCAACTATTACAGGTACAGTAACACAACTTCCGGGACCTATTGTTACTGCAACAGGTACACCTGAAATTTGTTTTCATAGCGATGGTACTGCTTCTGTTACTGCAAGTGGTGGTTATGGTTCATCATATACTTATGATTGGGATACAAATCCCCAGCAGACTACTCAAACTGCTATAAATTTACCATCAGGTACATATACTGTAACCGTAGATGATGGTGGCTGTACGGCAACAACATCGGTAAATGTCACTAATACTCCGGGTCCAACTGCATACTTCATTGCCAATCCAAAGGTTTTGACTATAGATGGGATTGTTTCGTTCCAAGATAATTCTTCGGGTAATATTGCAAGCTGGCAATGGACACTTGGAGATGGCTCAACGGCAGGTGGAATAGCATTTGATCATAAATATAACAGTGTCGGAACATTTGTTGTTACTCTTATTGTTACTGATAATAACGGATGCACCGATACTATTAGTGATATAATAACAGTTAAAAATATTTTCACAATCTATATTCCCAATGCTTTTACTCCTGATGATGATACGGATAACGATTACTTTTTCCCACAAGGAGTAAACTGGGACCCTGACTATTTCCAGATGAATATTTTTAACCGTTGGGGAAGTTTAATTTACCATACAAATACTATTGGAGATAAATGGAATGGGACACTTAATAATAGTGGCACATGGGATGATGTAGTTATTGATGTTTATGTCTATGTCATCCGTGTAAAAGAGATGGAAGGTCCCAAACACGAATATATCGGAAGTGTAACTTTAATACGTTGATTTTTTTTTTTATCCATACTGAATTATTCATAAAAATTGGGTTTTAACATCACAACCGAATATCCGTTATGGTTTCTCATCTTCTGCATCTTTTTTGGGGCAGGGCTTGCATTATTGCTCTATTATAGGAATAATAGGTACAACATAAGTTCCCGACTAAAAAAGACCCTGGCTGTAATCCGTTTTATTACGGTTACGGTTATTGCCTTTTTACTCCTTTCACCACTGGTAAAATCGGTGTATAGGTATGTTGAAAAACCTATCATCATTATAGCGCAGGATAATTCGAAATCGATTCTTATTAATAAAGATTCATCCTTTTATAAAAACCAATACCCTGAAAAGTTAAATAAAATCATCAATGGCTTAAAATCTAAATACGAGGTAAAGACATACTCTTTCGGGGATAAGGTGACTGATAAACTGAAAAACACTTTTGATGATAAAGTTACTGATATATCAGCATTTTTTGATGAATTTCAAACCAGATATACCAACCGCAATGTTGGTGCACTTGTTTTGGCCACTGACGGTATTTACAACAAAGGAAAGAATCCTCTCTATGCTTCTGATTTTGCAACTTTCCCGGTTTATACCCTTGCACTTGGAGATACGACGATATATAAAGATCTGATTATTTCGAAGGTTAATTATAATCATATAGCTTATCTCGGAAATAAATTTCCGGTTGAGATCGTTGTTACAGCTAATAAATGCAAGGGGAGTAGCACAAGACTTATTGTTTTAAAAGGAAATGAACCCCTTTTTGCCAAAAACTTTGATTTTACAACTTCATCTTCAACACAAACCGTTTTTCTTGAAATTGAAGCTAAGCAGGCAGGTATACAGCAGTATCGGGCTGTTTTATCTCCGGTAAAAAATGAAATTACATTAGCCAATAACGAGCAAGATTTTTTTGTAGAAGTACTTGACCAACGGCAAAAAATATTGATACTTGCTAACTCTCCAAATCCGGATATTGCGGCAATAAAGGAGTCGCTTGAAAAGAATAATAATTATGATGTAGAATCGTATGTGGCCGATGATTTTTCCAAGCCACTTACAGGATTCAATCTGGTTATTCTTCACCAGCTTCCCTCGTTGACAAATTTTGCTTCGAAAATTCTTGAATCACTTAAGAAATTCGAAATTCCGGTTATTTATATTTTAGGTGCGCAGAGTAATTACAACATTTTTAATGGGCTGAATGCCGGGCTGAGTATTGCAGTAAATACAAAATCTTCAATAAATGAAGCGCTGCCTGTAATCAACAATGATTTCCCGCTGTTTACGATAAACGAGGATGCCAGACGTTTTTCTGATGATCTTCCTCCATTGTACGCGGCTTTCGGATCTTATAAAACTTCTAATTCGGCGAATGTGTTGTTTTATCAGAAAATAGGATCTGTAGCAACCAAACAGCCATTGGTGATTTTTAATCATGTGGATAATCTGAAAACATGCGTGATCGTAGGCGAGGGCATTTGGAAATGGAAATTTACAGACTATATGCAGCATCAAAATCATGATATTTTCAACGAAATGATTGGTAAATTTGTACAATACCTTGCTGTTACTGATGACAAGAGTTTTTTTAGAGTAAAGGGGAACAATAACTATTACGAAAATGAGAATGTTGAATTTGATGCCGAGTTGTATAACGACAGTTATGAACTCATTAATGAACCAGAAGTCAGTTTTACTATTTATAACAAAGAAAATAAAGACTACCCATTTGTCTTCAGTAAAATATCAAATGCTTATCATTTAAATGCCGGGATATTCCCCATAGGAGAATATCGGTATAAAGCAAAGGTGAAAGCAGGGGATAAAATTTACACTAAAACGGGAATATTCAACGTACTTGCTCTCAACCTTGAATCTTTATGTACAACAGCTGATCATAAATTATTGTATAACATTTCCCGAAAGCATGATGGAAAATTGTTCTATCCCAATCAACTGGATGAACTGCTAAAAGCCATAAATAGCAGGGACGACATTAAATCAGTTTCCTTCACTCAAAAGAGATTTAATGAAATGGTCAATCTATTATGGGTATTTATTCTGATACTTGTTCTCTTATCAGTCGAATGGTTCCTTCGGAAGTGGAGCGGGAATTATTAAACAATTGGCGATACGCAGTTGGCAATTAGCGGTCGCACAGTTTTTTTAACGTGGATTCAATTGATTACTACTGCCATTGTTGTTATGGATAGGTCGCGGTTTATTTCTTTGAAAATTACTGTTATTCCTGCGATTGTTAGTATTACCGTTTTGATTTTCATTTTGGCTTTGGTTGATCCTGCGTTTGTTGCTTGCAAGGATATCCTGTGTATTACTGAGCCTCACATCTCCGGCCAGTTTCAGTTTGCCGCCTGATAACATTTCCAAATGTTCCGCTATTACTTCATCTGTAACCGATTCGCGATTCCAGTTCAGGTATGATTTTTTCAAATGATTAGCAATAGTCTTTATCAATGCATCTTTCGAGGGAACATCTTCCATTTCAATTGCTTTTTTAATGATCCGCTCTATATTATTTCCATAATGCTTGAAAGTAATATTGTAAGTTGGGTAGGCAATTTTTTCAGGTTTATGATCAATCGAGATCTTCTGGGGCGTAGGAAATGGGGAGTCTACATCTAATTTGAAGTCCGATAAAATAAACAAATGATCCCACAGTTTGTGTTTATATTCATTGTTATCACGCATTTGCGGGTTGAGCTGCGACATTACATTAATGATAGCTTTTGCCAGTTTGTTCCTTTTTTCGCGGTCATCAACAGTGATTGTATAATCGATCATTTTTTTTACATTCCTGCCGTATTCGGTAATAGGAATATGTTCGCGGGTGGTGTTGTATTCCATAAAATAATATAAAGTGAAATAATTATACTGCAATCGGGGATTAATTACCATTCTTTATTGATCCCAACGAAGTACGAAAAAGAGATACGAACTTACGAACTACGAAAATTCGTACTTCGTAAGTTCGTAATAGGTTCGTATTTCGATGGGGGTAAAAAACGCAAATTATGACCGTTCAAAGTATATTGAGTAAAAAATAAGAAGGTTTTATTTTCTTAATGATACAAATTTACATAATAATTTTCAATTAATACACATACCGGATAAAAATTTTTGAATTTTTCCTTCAAGTATTTAAAAGGTACTTCCAAATATCCAAATTTCAATAAATCGTTATCTGTTACCGTTTCACTTTACTACCGGCACACAATAAATAACTACTGATATGCCAAATACCTGCCTGTTTCGGTCAGGTGGGCATTTGACATGATACTTAGACATCTGACACTTGACATAATACTACAAATGACTATTCATATTATGCAGTGATTCTGTCCAAAACTAGCTGTATCATTTTTTCTACAGCGGCGTGGTAATTCCTGCTGTACTGCTTGCTCACGCGGTTGGCAACAATGGTGCAGATAGTAAGTGTATTATGGCCGAGAATAGCACCAAGTCCGTAAAGTGCAGATGTTTCCATTTCTAAATTGGTGATGCGATGGCCTTTAAAGCTGAAGGTTTCCATTTTATCATTCAGCAAAGGATCAGACGGATTAATGCGTAATTTTCTGCCTTGCGGGCCATAGAAACCAGAAGCAGTAGCCGTGATACCTTTGAAAAATCCTTCACCAAGTTTATTTGCCAGACTGTCAGAAGCCTTTACAGTGTATGGTCTTGCAAGTTTTGTCCCCCATCCGGTATGCTTAATAAATGCTTCTGTAATTTCTTCTTCGAAAATTTTTTTGTCAGTCTGATAAAAATTCAGCAAGCCATCGAAACCCAAGCCGTGAGTGGACATTACAAAATTGTCTACAGGAATATCACTTTGGAGTGCACCGGAAGTTCCAAGGCGGACAATATTCAGGCTGGTCAATTTTTCCTTAATGGTGCGGGTTTTAAGGTCGATATTTACCAGGGCATCCAGTTCATTAACTACGATGTCGATATTGTCTGTTCCGATACCTGTAGACAATGCTGTTATTCTTTTTCCGTTGTAAGTGCCGGTATGAGTAACAAATTCCCTGTTCTGAATTTTACATTCTATATTTGTAAAATATTTTGAAATGGTTTCTACCCGACCCTGATCGCCCACAACTAATATGTCCCCGGAAATATGTTCAGGAAGCAGATGGAGATGGTAAACACTATTGTTGGAGTTCAGGATAAGTTCAGAATCACCAATTTTTTTCATAATAAATAAAGATTATTTTAAACAAAATATGTTAATTTGCATTTTTTATGAAATACAAATTTAATGAATTTATTGTATTGTAACATCAGTGAATATTTAAATATTTTGTGTCGAATAGTATACAAATGAAAGGACATTACAGCAATATTCTTGTTCCGACAGATTTCTCAGAGCAGTCTCTTCTTGCACTGGAGCAGGCGTATGCATTGGCAAAGTTGCTGAATGTGGAAATCACCCTGTTACACGTTATTCCGGAAGGCAGCGGCCTTTTTGCTTTCGAAAAGTTTTTCATCCCGAAGTTTCGGGATTCAGAACAACAAAAAGCCGATTACGAAGAAAGTTGTAACGCTCGCCTGCTACAGATTTCCGAGAGCGCTTCTAAAAACTCGTGGATAAGAGTTAACCCCTTGTTGCTGAAAGGCAAGGTACACGATATGATTGTACAGGTGTCAAAAGATATTTATGCGCGGTTCATTGTAATGGCTGCCAATAGCTCTGATCCGGAACACAAGAAATATATTATCGGCTCGAATACTTCACGTGTTATCAGGGAAGCGCCATGCCCTGTACTCACATTTAACGGAACCAACATACGCGAACAATTTGATACAATCATTCTGCCTCTCGATCTTACCAAAGAAACTCAGCAAAAAGTGGCGAGGGCCATTGAAATTGCCAAATAT